>VTLG01004369.1_pt1 | contig 23598 bp, 26 predicted proteins | sample 4694571 | NCBI WGS metagenome assembly VTLG01 (sample SAMN12604809, study PRJNA352737) | marine metagenome | biome: ENVO:00000447; feature: ENVO:00000209|ENVO:00000569|ENVO:01000036; material: ENVO:00002151; isolation source: viral sequences binned using virsorter ...
CCAGAGCCGTTTAGAATCTGAACTTGTCATGGTTATTAGGTTTTGTAAGTAATGTTTTGGACTAGGTAGTAGAGGGGTCATTTACGTATTTTGAGTCGGCTTTTTCTGTTTTCTGATGGTTTCTGTAATCGTCCCTTGGTAGTACTCCCCTTATAGTGAGCAGCGTCTTTGTTATCGCCATTTCCGTAGGTACCAAGTTGTCTATTAAGTCGATTTGCATTTACACGTAGGGCTAAGCCCTTTTTAGTTTTGTTGTATCGTTTTTGTTGTTTGAGACGTTTTTGTTTAGCCTCTGGGTTGGATTTATAATAATCAGACGTTTTTGCCATAGAGCTTAGCCTGTACTAATTTAGCATCAACAGTGGGCATAACCTTTGCAAGTTTAGACAGAGGATTTCCGTCATAAGCAACTCCGCTAATATCATTAGCTTTTAACCAATCACAAGCTGCTTTTAAATCTTGAGTAGTTGCCTCGCCTGCTTTAATGCGAGCGAGAAACTCCTTTGTAACTAGATTATGCAACTCGTTGAACTGATCTTCGGTTGCTTTTTTGTTCATTTTTTCTTTTTTTTAACAGCTTTATATTTAAGAGTTACTCCTTTACGTTGCAAAGTAACTCCCTTCATTTTTTTGTCAGGAGTTTTCATTTTTGGACCTGTGCTGTACTTAATTTTTTGAGCTTCAGCAGTTTGTTTCATAAAAGAGTCTTGTTTTATTTTATCTATCTGCTTTTTTTGTTTTTCAGTTAGAGAGTTATAAAATTGTTTGTCTTTAATTTTAAGCCTTTCGCTTGCACTAAGTTTTTTTTTCATCGTTTTTTAGCTGTTTTAGCTGCACGTTTAAAGTTAGCAGCAGTAGGAGCACCGCTTGCTCCGGGTTTTCTCATCTTTTCGCCAGAACCTTTTTTGATTCTTAAACGTTTAGCGTGGATGTTAGCATAAAGTCCTCGTTTAGCCATATCAACACTTACCTTTTTTAGGTGGTCTTCCTTTTTTTGTACCGTAGGTACCTTTTCCTTTTGGCATGATTAACATTTCCATTTGCGAAGGGCAAGAGCCTTACGAGTAGGCTTGCCATTTGGTTTTTTCATTGGTCCTTTAACACCTGACATTCTTGCACAAAATGAACGTTTGCGTGGACCTCCACCCGGTTGAGGGGCTTTTAGGTTAGAGCCGGTAGCTCTATTGTATTTATCTCGACCAGCTTTCGTAAGTCCACCAGTACGACTTTTATGTTTACCTATTTTTAAACTTACGTTTGCCATTATTTTGTTTCATAAGTCATGTTTAATACATACCGCAGTTTTGCATCTGTACTCCAAACTCCTGCATGATATGTATTAGTTGGAAACGAAACTAATCTATTTTTCTTAGATTGAACAAACTCATCGGTTTCTTTAAATTTAGTTCCGCCGTTATTAGTGTTTAGGTATAAGATTGATGTTGTAGTTTGATCGTGATTAGCCAATAAGTCTTTATCAAAATCAACATGGTATTTACCAATATGTTGTTTTACTTGTCCAACAGTACAGTTTATTCGCATTGACCACCAACGTTTTACATTTAAGTATTCCTCTAGTTTTTTAAAAAACAAAGGATAACAAAGGTAAATATCATGTACTCTGGAATGACTAGGAGATTTAGCATATAGCATACATTGAAAAACTACCTCGGCAAAAGACTTTTCTTCTACAGGAGTTAAATGTTCACCAAAAGTATCTATACTGCCATCAGCTTCTGATCGGAAACCAGAAAAATCACCGGGTACATATATTTGATTAGTCATACATACAAGCGAAAATGGATGAAAAATATCATCAGGTAAAAAATTATCTACAACTTGTATGGAACTTGACATTAAAGACCTAAACCTTTTTTGACAATAGCTAGTGCTTTGTCATCCAATTCGTTATCACTCTGCTCTACTAATTTTTCTAATAATTCTACGACAAAAGTCTTGAATTTAGGCGATCTAAGAGCACTGAGCACAAATGGTTTTAAAATTGCTAACATTATTTTTTAGGGGGTAATAGTGATTGAATAGGTACTACATCGGAACATATGTGATATACACGTGAACCGGGTAGTAGTGTAAAGCCCTTTTGTTGAAGCTCGGCACATTTAAGTGCACGTACGAGCTCAAAATCGAGCTTATTTTTTTGTATTTGACTTTCAGCCATGCGTTCACATTGCTTGGTCAAATCTCTATTTAAAGGAACTGAAAAGTTTATTTGAAAACCCCAGTTCTCTGTAATTACGTAACCATCTTCTGTCTGTGGTTCCGTATCGTTGCCCATATAAAAAGGAGATAAAGTCATCGTGCTTCCATTACACGAAATGTTATTACCGAAAGATTGACGACTTGGTGCTCCATTATTTTGGAATTGGACAGCTTGATTCGTAACGTTTCCAGTCGCTGCTGCTACTGGGTTACTTGAGTTATTGGTATCTCCTTCAGCCAGTACTGGACTTATTGAGAGAAGACAGACAGCGAAGTAGTTGTAGAGTTTATTGTGTAATTTCGAGTGTAATCTCGCTGCTCTACTAACCCTGCTGCTCTTGTTGTTGTTTCTAAGCTCCATGGATTAGCTGCGTTTGTCACAGAAAATGTTGTACCACTTGTTGTGATATCTGCTGACGGAGTTATGTTTGTCCCAGACCACGTGTTTACAGCAGAACCCCACACTTGGACTTGCTCTGTCTCCACAATAGTTTGAGTTGTAGTAGTCGTACTGTTCATCGACCCTGTTGTGAACTGGGGAGTGACAGTATTGGCTCTAGCTATGCCGGGTGATAACAATGCTAAGAGAAGAATTATCTTCTTCATAGGTAATTTATGTTAATGTTAAATCTACCCGGTGGCGTGGTAGTATTTGTTGAATTGTGTTTTACACTTGCATCAAAAACTAATAACCTGTTTTCTATACTATCGACTGTTCTATCTGGTAATCTTGTAAAACCATCACATGTATTAAGATATAGTATAGCTCCTTTATGTGGATAAGGATTATCTAAGTGTGGAGTATGTTCAGTTAATACATCTTGCCGAGGATATAGATTTACTTTGATACGAATTAAAGAATGAAAATCAGGTAAATATTTTAGTATCGGACATATATCATTATAAAATCCTGAATTTGGCATGTCGTTAAAATAAACAACATGAGAAAAATATGAATCTGTATTTTCAGCAGATTGTGCATTATTTAAAGTCATATTAAACTGCCATAAAAAAGCGTTAGTTATAACTTTTGATTGTATTTCTTTAAAAAATTCAATTGGTAAACAGTTATCAATTATTTGAGTGGTCATGTTTTTGGTTTGTCTTTATTTGCCATAGGGCATATTGGTGGTTTGCTACTGCCATTTGATTTGCCCGTAGTCAAACCGAATGTGGCAAGTGCTCCCGTAAAAACGCTGGCTACGAAAGTGATATCGCTGTTCCCAGACTTCTTTACCATCGGTATATCTATGTAGTTCATGGTGATTATAAAACCAGACCAGACAACAACGCCTAATCTAACTAAAGTTCCTAGAATTTCTAATGTATGTTCTTTTTCCTCACCTATGTCTTTTAATTTACCGATTAGCCCTTTTTTCGGCTGCTTAACTTCTTCCATGTAGTTTTTAGTATTGGTTTGAGTGCAGTAACCGCCCATTTAAAAGCTGCTGTAGCCGTAAGGGTGGCTGCTACAGAAACAACCGCAGTTGTTCCAGCCGTTACTAATATTTCATTTTCCGGGACAGGCATTTTAAAATTAGTAAACGGTATGTCTACTCTTCTTATACCTGTTTCCGGTTCTTCTGAAGCTTCCGCTTCTACTCCTTCAGGAGCTTCCAAATTACTTGGAGGTACAACTAAAGGAGCGTAAAACGGTACATCAGCAGTTGGTAAAGGTATTGATATAGTTTCAATTTTAGATGGTGTGGGAATTTGTATTATAGGAATTTCCATCGCTTAACATCACATTTATATTGAGAACAACTCTTCGAGCAATATCGGTTTGACTTACACCACGATGTTTTTTATCTGATCTAAATAAAACTAATGTATTTGAAGTTGAATTTACTTTTTCACCAGATTCAAATTCGGTATATCCATTATTATCATTTAGATAAAAAACACCTGTATAAGCATTAACACTATTTGGAAAATTATGGTCTACGTGAAAATCACTTAAAAAAGGTTTGTTACCTTTAATATCACAATTTAATTTAACTCTTGTTATAGCTGCAATGTCTAATTTATTCATTAAAGGTACAATTAAATTCCATAAACCAAATTGCAAAGGAGATACAATGCCATCGCCCGGTTCCCAGACTAAATGACAAAATCTCCAATCGTTTTCGTTTTTTTGAGGAAAATGTACCTTACCATAACTAAAAACCCAAGGAAACATTTCACTTAAAATTAAACCTTGTAAATTTTTAAAGTTATCTTCTTCTAAAAAATTATTGTAAACTTTAATCATTCTCCGCACCCCAGACAACCAGTAGTTCTAAGTGCTGTTTCTTGATGATCTATACAATGTTTTAAACCATCAAAAATTTCTGGTCCTATTACATAAAAAACACTAGAAGTTTTACCTTCTAATATCATTTTATGTACTCTATGAGTTCCATCAAATATACAAAATTCTTTTGTAACTGTTGTATTTTCTGGGTCTAAGTTTGATTTATATAATATTCCCGGATATCTATAATCAGCTTCAGCTATTAATTTTTTTTTAACATGTGGTTTTGTCCTAATATAAATTCTATTAAAAGGAACAACATATAACATGTTTAAATTTATCCTTTCAAAAATATCAAAAGTCTTATATAACTCTGTAGTTTTTACAAAAGGATTTTTGAAAAAGGTAGGTGGTCCCATATATTTAATCCATTAGTGAATCAATGTCACTTTTTTTACCTGTCCAAGTTTTTGGTATGGTATCTTTTACTAATTTAATTGAAGCGTCTATTGATTTTTGTTGTGTGTCATCACCATTTCTTGCCCAATAAGCAGCGTCAAGCTGTTGTTCTATGGTAGGGTAATGTTTTTTTCTCGCTTCTTTATACGTAGCTTCTTGACTTGCTACTGTGCTTGCATTTATGTCTGCTTCTAATTCATCTCCAACACTAACAGGAACATCATCTACTGAATCAAACTCAGTGGCTCTCTTATTAAAAAGAGCAGCTTCAACCCGGATTTGATCTTTAGTATATCCTTTTGCAATAGGAATAACTGCTGTAGATTTATCTTCGTATTCAAGTGTTACAGACGATTTAGTTTTGTCTTTGATTGTAAATTTCATAGTTATTGTCCGGCTACTGTGCCTGAGTTGTTTAATGTAATTGAACCACGGTTAGTAATATAGTAACCAGCAGCTCCACCAGCAGAACCTGACGAACCGCCAGAACCAGCAGAACCTGAGTTACCACCAGCTCCGTTTGAAGCGTTACCGTTAGTACCTGAACTACCTGAAGACCCAGTAGCACCTGTAGCTCCAGTTAAACCAGTACCTCCAGTATTACCGAATGTGCCTCCGGTTCCTCCGGTTCCACCAGTTCCACCTTGACCTCTTGCTCCTCCAGTACCGCCATTACCAGCGTTAGTTCCTCCACTACCTCCACTAGCACCTGACGAACCACTAGAACCTGACGAACCACCAGAACCACTAGCATTAGATTGGTTATATCCTTGACCTACACCGCCAGCTCCACCAGCTCCACCGGCTCCTCCAGAAGAACCACCGGCTCCTCCAGATCCACCAGAACTTGAAGCATCTTGTAAACATTGAAAAGTCCAATACCAACCATAGTAAGCATTTGAACAAGCATTGGCGTTTTGATATCTACCGTCACCACCTCTATTTTGGCACCAGTTTTCTTTACTTCCTTCGTTATCTTTATAATCTTGACAAGTTTGGTTATGAACAACATAGTCGTAGGTACCAGTACCGCCGTTTCCGCCAGAACCACCGTTTCCGCCAGTACCGCCAGTACCTCCTCTACCACCGCCACCGCCACCGGCTTTGATAGCTGCACCAGAAGCATTGTTTATTGTTACTCCAGATGTGTGGACAGCATTAATAGCATGACCTCCAGCACCTCCAGCACCGCTAGTACCAGCAGCACCACCATGACCTTCTATAGAACCATTATTATCAATAATTAGAGTACCACCCATACCAGATGGAATAAGTATTGCAGCGTTTCCTGATGTAGCACCAATGGTTACGCCACTATTAATAATTACTCGTTTAGGTACAGCAGTTCCCCAGTTACCACCAAATACAGTAGATAGATTTAAGTTTGTAGTAGTAGAAGTATAAGTTTGTTGTATTTCGTTAACAGCAGAATAAAACTGTGTAAGAGAGATTTGTCCAGAAGTAGGAACGTTAGTATTGTTCCCGGGTACTTCACCTCCGTTACGATAGTACTCCGTCAAAGCATGAGGAGCACTACCACCAAATTCTGCAACTATGTCTGATATTTTAATCTCACCGCTATCAGGACAAGCCATTACTTACCTCCTTTTAGTTTTTCTATTTCAGCTTTAAGTTCTTTTATAGATTCAATAAGTATTGAAGTAAGAGCATGGTAGTTAACTGATAAATGACTATCACCACCTCCAACAGGAGTTACTTCTTTTACAGCTTCGGGTAGTACGCCTTGTACTTCTTGAGCTATAACACCAGCACTTTTTTCTCCTGTTTTTTTCCAGTCAAAGGATACACCGTTTAGTGCTTGTACTTTATCTAGAGCGTTTGGTATTACTTCAATATTTTCTTTTAGTCTTCTATCAGATGAAATAGTTGTTGATTGAGCTATAACGTCTCCATCTGCATGGAAGTCACCGTCAGACTCAAATCTAAACTCGTTGCTACCGTTTATATAAAGATCACATCGAGTGTTATTTGTAAACGTGAAGTAGTCATTACCATCATTTCCAATACGTCCAGTACCAACTTCTAAATTTGCTGGAGTAATATTTTGTCCATTAATAAGAGATACTATTTCACTAGCTGTTTGGTCAGCAGTAGCACTTGCTTCAATACCGTTTAGCTTACTATGGTCAGCGTCAGTAAACACGTTACTGTCAGAAGCTGACTCAACAAGTGTACGTATCTCAGCAGCAGTCTGATCTGCGGTAGCTGATGATTCAATACCGTCTAATTTAGTACCGTCAGCAGCTACGTCTCTACCGTCAACTGTTCCTGTAACTGCGATGTTTCCTGTTACACTAAGACCTGAGCTTGTAGTAGATGCCTTAATTCCATTTGAATGATAAAGGTCAACACCTGCACTACCAGTTGTTCTTAAATTATTTTGCCATGCACCGTTATTATAGTTTTGTACATTTAATTCAGAACCAGAAGCTTCTGCTATAAATCTCCACTTGTCAGCATTATCATCTCCTCTATCAGAGTGTAATTCTAATATACCAGCACTATCATTAGCTCCTTTAATTACTGCACCTTGATCTACTGTTACAGAGCCTGTTGCTGTGATGTTTCCTGTTACGTCAACACCAGCACCAACGTCTAGGTTGCCCGAAACACTTGTAACCCCTGCACTAGTAATAGTAAATCTATCTACTCCAGCATCTACATCTCTAACTTTAAATAAACCACCATTATTTGCAACTGCAAAATCGTTTTCATCATTTGAGTCTTGAAGAACTAGAGAGGGAGCTGTACCAGTTATTTCTATATCTCCAGAAGCTATAGATCCTGTTGTAGTTATAGTTTGAGATCCAAAGTTAGGAGATATCTTAGTTCCAGCTATTGCAGCAGATGCGTTGACGTCTGCGTTTACAATAGTTCCGTCTACTATGTTTGCACTAGCTACGGTTACGTCTGAAGGTAATGCTCCAGCAGCAATCTTAGTTGTTGCTATGGAATCTGTACCTAGTTGTCCAGCAATAGAAGCTGAAGATACGTTAGACATATCTTCTCTTGCTAGTGGTCTACCACCAGCTTGTGCACCGTCATGTACTACGGCTGTATCTTTTGTTGTGTCGATAGTAACTTCGCCTTCGGCTCCGGTAAAGCTACTATGTTGCGAGGTTGAACCTCGTCTTAGTTTTAATAATTTTGCCATTATGCTATAGACCCGAAATCGAGAGTTAAGTTTGTTGTTGTTATTACATTGGGTGCAATTGTTTGTCCAGCAATAAGAGTGACTATTTCGCTTGCAGTTTGATCTGCGGTAGCATTGCTTTCAATTGTATCTAATTTTGCACCATCTACTGATACATCTCTTCCATCAACTGTTTGACTACCTGTAAATGTTATGTTACCACTAAATTGGTTAGCTCCTAAACCAGCTAAGTTTCCTGTTGCAGTAACTCCACCTTGCCAAGAAGAACCATTATATACCTTTAATTCATTAGCAGTTGTATCAAAGTAAAGGTCACCAGCATCATTATTACTTGTTGGTGCTGAACTTGCTACTCGGTACTTATCAGAAAAGTCATTAACGTTAGAGATATTTGTAGCTACTGTATTAACATTAGATATCGACCCAGCAACAGAGTTTATATTTGTTGCGTTAGATACTGCACTGTTAATGTTACTTGCATTACTATGAACGCTGTTAACATTTGATATATTATTTCCAACATTATTTACGTTAGTAATATTATTTGCAACTGTATCTATTTCAGATGTTCCTTCAGTTAAATCAGAAGCAACAGTAATAATATTAGTTATATTGTCAGATACTGTTTTAATAGGGTCATCTTTAACAGTAATAGTGTTACCCATTCCACTGTGGTTTGTACAGTAGTAAGCAAAGGATGTTGGCTGAGATTCTGGAATCTTAATAACTACTTTTGCTCCAGCTTGACCCTGAGTACCAGTAACAGTTACGTTAGTAGAATATAAACTACCACCACTAGAAAATCTTAGTGGATGAGTTCCAAGGGTATTAGAACTTAAGTCAAATGTATATGTCCAACCTTTGTATAAAGTTAAAGCTGGCTTAGATACACCATCAATTAGAAAAGCTCCTCCAGATGCAGTAACAGTAAATGTTGCTTCATCTTCTAATATGTCTGCAACAATATCTAATGAACCATTAGAACTGCCTGTGGTTACAGAATCACTTATAAGACCTAAGTCTTCTTGATAAGTAATCGCACCTGAGACAATAGCAATATCGTTAAGAACACTCTGTGCAGGGGTGACGATAGCCCAATTAGTCCCGTCATATACCCGTAAATTATCATTGGAGTTATCAAACCATAAATCACCGTCTTGTAAACTTGTTCCATCTGCTCTTTGTGAAGGGGCATTATTTGATATTTGGTATAAATCTGCAAAGTTATTTATGTCAGCTACGTTTGCACCGGCTGCTGCAATATTAGTTATGTTGGTTGCAACTGTTGTAACTTCAGTAGCTTTAGGTACTAATCTGTGAAATGTGTATGTATGTAGTGTACTTGTAGATTCTACTAAAAACCCAAATCCTGTAGGTATTGCAGAAGTTACTCCAGTAACAGTTACTGTGTTACCTGTGCCTGCACCGTTAGCAATTGTTAGAGTTGTACCGCTAGGTGTCAGTGTAGCTGTTGTAGCACCTATACTTAATATAGCTGCCTGCCCTGCTGTCCCTTGTGGGTTTGTAGCTGGAAAACTTGTTTGGTTTGCTATAGCTATAAAACCACCAACATCGTCAATAAGGTCAACAATACGAGCGTTGATAGCAGCAGTTGTAGCTACTTTACTATCAGTGTTAGACCATGTATCTCCACTAGCAATAGTTTCTGAAGAATCCTGTCTAAGGAATAAAGCTTCAGCTTCAGTTTCTGTGTAATATCTACCGTCTAAAGCTCCGCCTGTAAGTTCAGTTTCTGTAAAATATCTGTTGTCTAACTGACCAGCATCTAGCTCAGTCTCTGTGTAGTATCTGCCGTCAGCAGCTCCACCAGTTATCTCAGACTCTGTAAAATATAAAGTATTTAATTGACCACCGTTTAGTTCAGCTTCTGTGTAGTACCTAGTATCAGCAGCCCCGTTAGCTATCTCAGTCTCTGTAAAATATCTATTATCTAACTGACCATTATTAAGTTCAGTTTCTGTGTAATATCTATTATCTAAAGTTCCTGTTGCTATTTCAGAATCAGTTAATTTATTTGACTGTAATAGTGTTTTAATTTCTGCTGCTGTCTGGTCATCTTTTGCATTAGTTTCTATTGTGTCTAATTTTGTACCATCTGTTGCTACGTCTCTTCCATCTACAGTTCCAGAAACAGCTATGTTTCCTGTAACAGTATGTGCACCAGAAGAAAGAGTTCCTGTAAGTGCAGTGTTACCACCAACACCTAAGTTACCAGTTGTAGCAATAAGTTGAGAACCAAAGTCAGGGTCAACTTTTGTTCCAGCGATTGCAGCACTTGCATTAACATCAGCATTGACGATAGTTCCATCTGTAATTTTACTAGAGTTAACTGAACCATCAATAAGGTTAGCTGTGTCAACTTTAACACTACTAGGTAAAGTGCCTGTACCAAGTTTAGTTAATGTTATACCAGCACTTGCATTAATATTAGCGTCAACAATAGTGCCATCTAAAATTTCAGTAGAACTTATTGCATCTTCTTTTACGTCTGCTGTAATTATTTTATTTCTATGCTCAACAGCAGCGAACCTACCCATATCATGTATGGCATTAAGATCGGCTGCTTTGATAGATGAACCAGCAGCAAATACGGCTGCTGCTGTATTAACATCTGTTTCTCTGTATATATGAACGTTACCTGACCCGGCAGCAGCTTGTGCTCCAAGAGTAACGGTTGTCCCACTTACGGTATATTGTCCAGAGCTAGGGCTACTGGCTACATAAGTTTGTAAAGCTCCACCAATTCTTACCTTAATGTCGCTTGCTTTTAAATATTCAATTGTAATGGAGTAAGAGGTGGCTCCTCCATTTTTAAATTCTTCAGTTGTTTGTACCGCCATTGGCTACCACCATTTTTGTTTATTTAGGCATTTCTAGCATTTTTTCTATTGTGCCTTTGTTTGCTTTTCTATTTTTTAACTTTTGATTCCGTTCTTCGATAAGCAACTTTTGGACGTCGTTATCGTTTTTAAGGCTTGCCCAAGCTCGTTTCTTAGCTCGGTCAAACGTTCTTGCAATTTTTTTGTAGTGAGGGAATGATTTTGGTTCAACATCAGCCATACCATTTTTTCTGTGCCATTGCATTTCTGCAATAGATATTTGCATATTCTCTGACTTAGCCATTTCATCAAACTTAGCTAGTAAGTTTTGTTCACCTATAGCTTTCTGGAACATAGACCTGACCTTTGGACTGTCAGATAAATCTGTTCCATCTGGAGCTGTATATGTAGAAGTTCTCATATCATAGCCACTATTAAATAAAAACTCTCTACCTTCTGAGTAGTCTAAATTAAAGTTAACAGGTGAAAACGCATTAAACATACGAGTAACAAAGTCGTGATCTTTAATAGGTTTACCAGTTAATATATCATACTTAATAGGTAGTGGGTCTGCTGCTATGTTTTCAGTTATTAAGTTTCTGTTTCTTATAGAACTTTGTAAATCAGAACCTAGCTCTCTTGTATATGGTGTTAGTACTTTACCTATCTCATTTCTAAGACCAGATAAAGGAACTGTGTTATTCATTAGAGAAGCAATGATTCTATTAGATTGTCCGGGTTGACCAGAAAATAGATCAACGAAAGATTGCATACCAGCTAAATAGGACTTACTTGTAACTGTACTTCCCATTGCCATAGCTAGTTTTAATAATCTATCTTCAGCCCATTCTTCACCCATTAATTGTTGGTGATCTCCTATATCTCCTACTAATGCAAGTATTTGGTTGTATGGTTCAAAGGCATCATAGTTGACCCAGACATCGCCAAGTTTTATAGTCCTTGGTTTCCATCCCATGTCTAACCATGCTTGTCTTTGTTTTCTATCTGTTGGTCCATTACCATGTAAATTACCACTAAGATATGCCATAGATGCCATACTTATTGCAGCAGAACCTATTGCTAGTCTACCATTTTGAATAGCTTTAGCATTAAGTAAGTCCTGTGGTGTTTTTATACCATACTGTAGTAAGTCAGAAAGATCATCTCCGGGTTTAGCTTTAGCTATCATGTTAAACTCTTTAACAAAGAAGTTAAAACCGGGAGTATGTTTAGCAGTCAATGCTAATCCATTAACACCAGTTCTAGCAAATAGGAAAAAAGGTCTAGCCCATGGTGCTTCGTCAAATGCTTTAGCTAAGCTCTTACTAAAACCTGTTAGGTCCTGAGTAAGTGTAGCTTCTCTTCTACTGAAGTCAGCCATCTCGTCAGCTAAGCTACCATCAGGTTTAAATATCTGATTATTAAATAAATCTTCTTGATTCTTAAAAAATGTTTGATCGAGGTTACTGAAGTTACCATCAGGTAATCTATCAGCAGCAGCCAGAAATGCTTTTTCTCTAGCTCTAGCTCTACCTATCATCAGTGCAAAGGTATCGTCAGTAGCTGCCATAATCTTAGTAGAATATGTAAGAAGACTACTATCATTCAACCCTCTAACCATGTTAGCTGTACGATATAATGCTTTATCTACTGTATTACCTCTTGTTTCTGCCCAATGTCCATACATTTGCCATTGGTCGTCTAGTTTATTTCTCTCTACAAATCTAGTTTTCATTGTAGATAAATCACCAGCCCAGTAACTATTTAATCTTTTTCTAAAAAATTTATAAGATTCTGGAACCATTTCACGCATTGAGTTGAGAGAAGCTAATGCAGCTCTAGTTATAGTTGCATCACCTTTCATTACACCTCCCATAGCCATAGCTAAAGGTCTGGTAAATGCTGCGGTAGATGTACCCATAATTGCTCGAACTGATGTTTTAGGTCCAGATAAAACACTATGAGTAAACATAGTACCCATCTCTCTCAAGAATGCACCAGTCTTTTTCTTATCACCAGCAAATGTACCACCTCTCATTTTCTTACGCATGAATACGTCAAGATCATCTAGTGTGTGTACACCGTCAGCCATAGATATGCCTTCAAATATTGTTTTAAATACTTCGTCACCGTCTTGTTCAGTAGTCATTTGTAGAGCTACACGGAACGCATCTATACTTTCTTGTACATCTTTCTGTATTGCTTCTTTAAACTGTTTAGGTGTTTTTCTTATACGTGAATCACCAAACTCTGCAAGCATTTGTGATACTTCAGCACTAGATGTTTTTCTAAGTTCTAGTCCAGCTACAAGTTTTTCTACTAACTGTTGAGCAGGACCATCTATATCTTTTATGTCTGCAATATCAGCTAATTCTCTAGCAGTTATACCAGCATCTCTAATATCATTAAACAAAGATGTGTTTACCATGTCTAATGCTTTTATAAATCTAGGCTGTACAATTTTACCAACTGTTCTTCCTTTTTCGTTTTTAATTGGTATTGATGATTTAGTAAGTTTTTTAAAGAACTCTGCTGTAGTTACGTCACTTGTGTTTCTACCTTCATAAACTGACCTAAACATATCAAGGTCTTCACCTATACTGTCTTGTAAAGTTTTACCTTGACGTCTAGCAGTTTCTTCTAACTGTTTAATAAAACCTTGGCTTCTAAAATTACCAAGAACTTCTTTTATAACTTTATCTGTTTCACCCGTTCCTTTAGACATTCTACTAATCTGAGTGTTAGAAAGCAAAGAACCTGTGCTACCTTCTTCTGCACCCCATTCCTTTTTCATACGCTTTGCAGCGTTATCTACAGCTTCACCAGTACTGTTAGAAGTTGTAGCTCCCTGCCAAGGGTCAGCAATAGGTTCGTTTTTTGGTGCTCTAAACCCAGATTCTTTCATCTGAGATTTAGCTTGTTCTCTCTTTTGTAGTTCTATACTCTGTTTTCTTGAACCAGTAAACTCTTCAAACTTAGCTCTAATTGAAGCAATATCTTCTCCTGCTGCTGCCTTTAGTTCACCTCTAGCATCATATACTCTTTGAGCTGCATCAGTAACAGGTTTTAAATCTTCTTTTAATGCACTGCCTAGTGCTGCTCTTTCATCATATACTCTTTTACCAGCATCTATTACTTGAGATGCACCTTCCTGACCTTGCCTAGCAAGTAATTTAGCTAGTGGTGTTAGTCCAAATATAGTTGCATCAAATACAGCACCTATACCCATACCTTCAACAACATGTCTTAGCTTATTTAAAGCTGGATGATCTGTGTCTTGTGTTGCTAAAGGTGTACTAAGCCATGGATATTTTTTAGCTATGACTCCTGATAAGTTATCAGTTTCTTCATTTTTAGCTAGTAAATCATATTTTAAACCAGCCAAAGCACCTTGTCTTAAGTAGGCTCCAATCTTTGCACCTTGTGCTATTTTGCCTGCACCACCTGTTAAAGCGATAGTACCAACAACATCTGTAGCACCTCTGACTAGACCACCCCACCATGTTTTAGTTTCAATAGGGTCACCGTCACCATACATAAACTGGTCCCACTCTGTTTGATATCCTTCTTTTGTTTTACCTTCTTCTTCCATCTCGCCATTGAAAAAGTCAATAACTCTTTCTGGGGCAGTGATGATGTTAGAAGCTATGTCTCTAGCACCAGCTCCTAAACCTATTGCTGTATCAGCAGCATAGTCACCAAAAGTAGGACCTTCAGGTTTAGCTTCTTCAGGTTTAGTTTCTTCAGGTACTTCCTGTACTGGGTCTACTATACCATTTTCAATGTCGGCAGCTTCGATATTTTGTACTGCCTTTTGTGTGTCCTCTTCGGACATACCCATACCAGAAATTCCTATTTCTAGTGTAGGGTCAAATTCTTCATTCATAGTTACCACGGTAATTATAGCCTAAGAGAGTGCTAGTAATCCGTAGTTACTGGTCCTTTCTCATTAAGCCTTTTTTGTTATAAATAGAAGTTTTTACGTTCTGTTCACCCTGCCCTTCGTCTTCAAGTCTTGCTCTTGTTATACGAGAACGTGTAGGGAATTTGTAAATAAGATTTAATATTTTATCGTTTTTCGTATTTTCTTTAGGTGTGTCTTTTACCTCTTCTCCATAAAACTTAAGCTGTGAGTTAGCTAAGTCAATAGGATTAACTCCCATTCTCATAGCTAGGTCACGATAATAGTCCGGTATATCGCTAGACTGTTTTAGCGGAGTTTTACTCCACATCAACAACTCTTGCTGTGATGTTTTGTCAGCATTGATTTTTTGTTTTCTCCACTGACCATTAGCAGATTGAGTCATACCTTTCTGGATACTTCTACTGTATGTATTATCTGATGGGTCAAGACTAGGATTCATTAAAGCATCCACTGCTCTTTCATTATTTAATACTTTTTCTACAGCAGCTTGACCAGCTCTCATACCATCTTCAGGTTGACCTACAATCTGACCATCTCTTACAGTAGCTTGTTTGTAAGCACTATTAAATACTTCTTCTAGACCAGCATATAAATTTAGCCACTCTACTGAAGCAGTTTCTGTGCTTCCAAATGTATCTCCTGTTCCTTGGTCAGTGTATGCCTTTAGATATTTAGCTGCTGAGTCATGTAAATCTGTTCCCGGTACAAGTGCACCTGTAGTAAGTATCTTATCTTTGTATTGATTAAACTTTTCTGTGCTTACATTAGCCATCTCAAAATCATATACACCATCTTGGTAACGTAGAGATTGTTGAATTAGGTCTTCTGCAACATCATCAGGTAAGTGACCTTTTAAAGCATCTGATAATTCTAGAGGTACATATCCGTCATACTTCTCTTTGTAGATCGAATACATTTGTGCCTTTTGTTCGTTAGTAGGAGATTGTAAAGATTTTATAACTTGTAAGTCCGCAGCTATACTAGCCTCTTTTGCTTCTTCTCTAGCAGCACTACCTAGTTTAGCAGCACTAGCTAATTCTCCTTCTAAACCACTCCACTCTTTCCAAGAACCCATAGTCTTAGTAGAACCATCACGAGCTGTGATTTCGTGATTAACTATAGACATAGCTTCTGGATATGTAATTACATTTTGACTAACTAGATCAACTAGGTTTTCTTTAAATGCTCTTCTACCAGCACCCATAGTTGTTCTGTTTCTAGCTGCATATCTAGCAGCCCAGTCATGTGCAAGTTGGTGTCCGTCTTCTGGATTAGCAGTAACAAAACCCATCTGTATCATTCTACTGTCAGAAGCTGCTAATTCTGTCTGGTAGTTTTCTTCTCTAGCTACAGCCTGTTTTTTCCTACGCATCTCGTCAAACTTATCTATTTCTGGTTTGACAACAGTTGCTACCATTGCTGGGTTTAATCCTCCAAACTGTTTAGCATACTCAAATTTAATTTTTGTATCTAAAGCTGCCTGTTCTTGTAGAGATAGATTATCCATGTGTCCAACCGACACTGATTGACCATCTCTAATAACATCTATCTTAGTAGTCTCGTAAGCATCATAAACATACTGATCGTAGTCTTTAGCTTTTTGTTTAGCATATTGTTCTGCAACCATATACCTTTCCCAACCAGACATCTTACGAAATTCTTGAGCGGTGATACTGTCATTGGTTTCGGATTCCAGTTTAGATGCAAAATCTTGTATAGCTAAATCATCCTCAAATAACATTTCTTTGTCGCCTCTAAACTGTGCTTCCAGTTCTGGGCTGACACCGTTAGTAAGAATGTCTAGAGATATTTCTGCTTCTCTATCTTGTCTATATTTTTCTTGTTTTTTCTGTAAAATATCACCAAATGTAGAAGAAAGGTCAGCTAATCCTTGATACATTTTAGCATCATTTTTTAGTTTATCTTCACCAACTTGTTGTAGTTGTTGAAAATATCTTTCTTCATTCTGTTGTATTTGTCTGTCAGATTTTTCTTGTTCGGGAATGATGTCCACGATTTCTTCAGGGTTTACTGACTGACCCGATATATTATATTGTGGAATCATATTTAATAAGTCTGAAATGTTCTAATAGTATGACCAAATGTAGGGTCTACAGTAGCAGTATAAGGCATACCTCCTGCCATTCCGCTACTAGCTACTTGAGCTGGTGGTGTAACTCCCGGACCCATAGTTTTACTTGGCATACCTTCTATACCGGCACCTAATGCTTGACCCATACCCATCATCAATGTTAAACCAACGTTTTCCATTTGTGGTGGTGGTGGAACAAAATCTTGTACAGGTGCAACAGCAACTTTACTAAATGATTTATTAAGCGTACCTTTTAGTTGTCTATTAGTATTTGCCATAGCTTCTTTAGCATCAAACCTAGCAGAGGCTAAGGCTCTAGATCGCATAGCTTGACTTAGACCAAGTTGACCTTGATTCATAACTAACTGTCTTTTAACTGATGCACCTCTTACACCACGTTCAGCAGCAGAGGCTTCTATCACACCTTCGTTAGATAACATTTTTTTAAAGTCTTCTTGATTCGATAGAATCGCCATTGACCTTGCTCTATTTAATTGTATGTTAGTCCTAGTATATGCTCGTTGAGCTGCAATATTTGCTAGGTCTACTTCTTGTTCAAATTGTACTTTCTTAGATTGATAAGTACTTCTTGTTTGCATCCACTTACGTTCTCTGACTTTAAGTTGATGGTTATACATTTTACGCTTATGAGCGTTATTTGCGGACGCTTGAGCTGCTCCGCCTATCGCGGACACTGCTGGTCCTATCGCTGCTGGACTGCACACGGCAAAATTCTATAAAGGATAAATTGTTTGGTCCGTAGGAAAATCTTCTTAAAAATTTAAAACCTAAAAACCTAAGTAACTTTAAATGGACTTTGTTTCTTTCGTCTACAAAATTCCACAGTAACTTTTCTTTTCTTGTATTCACATACCGTTTTGCTTCACGAGCAAAGGTATGAGGATAGTCGTATATAGCTGGGGTACAAAGCATCCAGATTTGTCCATTACTATGGACTCCTGCCATGCCTGCTATATCGCCATTTGGCACTTCAAAATAAACTGAGTCGCAGTTTTGATAACCTACGACTAAAGCATTTAAAGGGTCATGTCCATGACCTTCTGTAACCTCCCGATAATCGTCGGGTAATAAATTAGAAGCTACCTTTGTGGCAGCTTCCAATGTCGCTGTGTGGATGTATTTAGACACGTTGATAATTTTTAGTTTTGTAAACTCCTTCCCATGTTAGTGTATGAAAATTAGCAGGAGTTGGGTGTGTCGACTTGACAGTTAAACTAGCATTTGTATTTCTGTCATAGATCGGAACTGTTCTTAATTTATTATCTTCTAAAGTAACCGAAGAGTTAGCTGAATAAAGGTCAGCCGGTGTGATCTCAAATAACTCGGTGTAGTCAGGACGACCTATTCTAGTTAATACAGTTTCGTATAAACCTATTGGACCAAACCCTAATTTGACTCTATGTAAAATAGTGTCTGACCTTGTATCAGCTCTATAATTTTGTTGCTGCTGAGTTACATAATATATAGTAGGTAAGGTAATAGACATAGTGTATAAGTAACCTATGTAAAAATCTTGTCCTGACCAATTACCATCTATTTCTAAATTAGAACCATTAACTGTAACTAAGGCATAGTTACCAATAGCTAATGCTGGATTAGCAGAGTCATCTATATCATAGGCAGCTATCTGACCTGAACCATTTAGTCCTGTAGGTTTAGCTTTTGTAGATTTACCTGTAGTTGCGTTATATGTCCAACCAGTAGTTGACATTAGATAATCCATATGAACTCTATCTTCGCCTAAAGCTACAGTATTATCATCCATTCTTATATTATATTTCAACAATTCACGTTGACTATTGTTTTCAAGTATTACAAACAACGAGTCGTCTTGCATACAATGATACTTAATAGTCCCCGGTAAAGTCCATCTAAACCATGAAGCTAGTTTTCTTTCTTGGATTTGATCGAAATATCTGTACCCATACAAGGTCGAAGTGCTGTCTTCACTAAATAATACTATTGAGTTTTCTCTAGAATTACTTATTAATTTTAAATCATTCTCAAACAACTTAGCTACTACCGCACTCTGTTCAATAACTTGAGGTTCACCTTCTCGTTGTATCTGTGCCATTTCAAAGAATCTGGAATGTTTACCAGCGTTATCTAAGAAACCGACTGTAGTACCAAGAGAGATAGGGTTAGTTGCAAAGTTAAAGTTGTAAGTAGAAAGAGCATTGATCTTAGCTGTTGTTGGGCTGAACACGTCACTATCTGTAGTGAGCATGAATTGTTGATTTTTAGAAAACAATAGTAAACCTGTGTTTACCTGTATTCCATCAAATAAAATTGCTGGGTATTCTGAACTAGCTGCTATATCTATAGGGTCACTAGCTATTAACTGTATAGCTGACTTAGCAAAGAAATTAGTAAAGTCTCCGGGACGGGTCATTACTATATTTTCATCAGCAAGTATTGAAAACCTATTTCTAAAGAACAGCATTTTGTTTATGTTCTTACCAATAAATGATGGCTCTGGGTTAGTGACATCATCACCAACTAAAGCATCATCCCATTGTGGAACTGCTGGTTGTGTTACACCACCAATACTATAAGTAGAACCATCTAATTCAGATATTCTAAAATTACCGTCAGCAGTTCTAATAAGAACAACTGGCATCTTCGATCTTTTTAGTCTTATTGTTCTCCCGGGTTTAGCACACTCTTCCCATGTACCCTCACCATCTTTATCGTTATTACCAAAGAATTTAACAAAATGGTTATCTTCATCAGCAGTACTATTCACAACTTCTACAACCATCCCGTGCTTGCACTGAGAGGGTAAATCACCTACATCGTTAACTTTACTAGCAACTACATTTAACAGCTCTCCTACGGGCGTAGAGGCGTTAAAGATGGCACTTCTCTTAACATGTAGTCCTGTACCAATTGTCGTTATATCTGAGTTAGTAAAATTACCACTAGCTACTAACTCAGCTCTTATATCACCAAGGATACTTTCAGCAGTAATTGTTGTTTCAGTATCGAATGGTGTAGGTTGTGGTCTTACTAATGCAAGGTTTGCTTGTACAATAGATTCACTAGATTCTTCTATAATTACTTTATAGTAAGCATCTTTCATAAATACATAGAAGTAGTCACCAGTTTGCCACCCCTCTCCACCATGAAGTAAATCATAAGTAGTTGTATATCTAGCTTGATATGTTGTTTCTTGGCTACTACCAGACCCTTCTGTATAAGGAACTGACTGACCAGTTGTAGCTATACGGAAGTATAGATTTTTTCTACCAGTTTGACTGCCTTGGTTTGACGCATTAAATATATTAACTGTGTAACTATAATTAGTATTTGATTGACTACCACTAGCCAGAGTTCCACCCGGAGCTCCTTCATCAGTAAGAGTATCTCCTGTGCTAACACTAAAGATTCTTGTACCTACGTTAGGTGCAAAGGCATCTCTACCATCACCAGCTTGTGTACCACATCTAGCATTATTTGAGTCACCTCTGGTTGCATGTGTTCTCATCCTAAAACCAGAATCACAATAGTTATTACTTGAGTTAACTAACTCTACACGTATTCTTGTAGCGGTGTGAACTGTTGAAGTATTAGTATTGTCAAATACATTTAAAGCATATTGTTTAGCATACGATATACTTTTTAATTCAATAAAAACTTCTTTAGTAAAATTTCCAAGAGGTTCTGTAGTGGTGTCCATCTCCGTAGTGATGGTTCTATTATTGATATAAGTAAAATCGTTTAAAGTTAGTGTCTGTATATCTTCGTCACCTGTATGAGTTAGATATGTAGAGTTTCCAATTCCATCGACAACTGTTTTCTCTGCTCCAGTAAGGCAGTCCCACATTCTGATGGTTCCGTTTCTAGCTACTTGTCCAACATATTGTTCGTTTTCATCTCTGTAATAGTGAAACCATTTACCATTGCCTGTTGAGTTTGTTAACGTTGACACAAACTTACCAGCCGGTCTTTTTAATAATCCTTGTGTAACGTCAGGTATAGCGTTCAGCATGTCTTTCACCTGACCGGGAATTTTTTGCTCGTCAGGCTGTTGTGATATACCAGCATTAAGGCTATGTATAGTTTGTGTAATGTTTGCCATTATCTAATAAGTGCTTTGTAAGGTTGATAAGCTCTGTATCTACTTTCTGGAGGGAATCCCATAAAGCTATAATCTCCCTGTTCTGTTTCATAATTCAGAGCATTTGCTTTAGCTTGTTCCTCTTCCATTTTAAGTAGCTTAACTAAGTCAGCATTTGATACAAGTTGACTAGCTGCTCTAACTGAAGCTCTAGCAATTATGTATCTTTGAATAGGTGTAGGTACGTCAGTAAAAGCATAAAGAGTTATTATATCAAAAAGATAATCTTGTGTAAATGTAGATGTCTGGTGTACTAAGTCATAAAGTTTTCCATTCTTTACAGTTACATCTGTACCTCTGTCAATTTGTCCATCACAAATGTCATATGCTATTGCATCTGTTGGGATTAAGTATTCACCGTTACCATCAGGACTTTGTTTTACTCTGTAATGTGAGTTAAAATGCCAACCAGTTGCCTGTACATCTTTATTAACTTCGTCTAATAAATTTTTAACAAATGATATTTCTGGATTCTGTAGTGCGTTTCCTGTGAGGGATGTAATAGGCGATTGCCCTATGCTACCCAAGATAGAGTTCACTGCGGATAGTTCGGTATCGGTGCTTATTTGAATAGTCATAAAAAAAAAGGGAGCCGAAGCTCCCGTATAAAGTGTATAAATTAGAACGCAGAAGGAGCTGATGCACCAACATATAGTTCTACAGCAGCAGCAGGATTTAAGTAGTCTGCTCCCATTGCGAGTCTTCCTAAGATTACGTCGCCTTGGTAAACAACAGACACATCCCCTGATGTTACCTGTACTTGAGGACCAATAGCCTCAACACAGCCAGCAGCTTCTTTTTGGAAAATCAAACCACATGATTTGGTTCCTACTTCAGCAGCTTGACCGTAGTCGTTCTTGATACCAGTCTGAGAACCATTAGCATTCTCTAGAGATGGACCAATGTGAGAACCAAGATTACTTGGTGCTGTCTTACCAGTTGTACCACCGAAAGCTGTACCATACTTACCAAGGAACGGAATGTTCATTGACTTGTAGATTTGGATTCCAGCAATTTCGATTATACCTTGACCGCCTTGTAAAGCTGTACCTTGTACATCTCTGTTTACAAGCCCGTTATTTCCAATATCAGTTATAAGTGCATAATATTGTCTTGGGTTCAACACAGCCACTCTTCCAGAGGAGCTGACTCCTTTTTCGTCAAGTGCAGCAGCAGCATCATAGAATGCTGTTACGAGATTTCCTGCGTTGAATGCGTCAGAATCATTAGTTGTTGAACCAACTCTGATCTGTGTTCCACCGGGTTCTACAAAGTTAGCCTTTGTAATTGGAGAAGCAGCTCTAGCTCCTCTTGTGATTGCTCTGAAGATGAGTCTATCATACTTCTCAGCTAATGCGTATCCAATCTTCTTGGAAATTTCTCCTCTCAACTCGAAGTGTGCGAGTGTTTCATCTAGCTCATATACGAATGCACTAGAAATTAGGAGCTCGTCGCATGTAATTGTTTTTTCTGCGACTGGAGGTGCACCATCACTGTTACCTAATATGCTATTTCCGGGAGTATGGAACTCAGCAGTTGTGCGTCCAGTATAAATGAACTGCAAACTCTTTCCGTTCTTCAATGTTCTCTTCATCACCATATCACGAGCGATAGTCTCGTGTTGGAAGCCTTTGAACATTTCTCCACTGAACAATTTAAGGTAAAGTTGACGGGCGTCACCTGTTGAGTTTGACTGACCTTGGCGTGTTAGCGAGGTAGTCAAATCTGAACTCTGATGAGCCATAATTTTTTCTTAAATGTAAGGGTATTATTGATCGTTCCTAACGTTAGAATGTTGTCAGTCTTAATTGGTCTAACGTGAGACTGGCACGTTTTGTGGTCTTTTCCCACCGTCGACGGGTAAAAGGTATCCTCCTCAGAGGGCTTTTCCCAGATTGAATAGGGAGGAGTCGAACCTCCCCTAGGTCACCTATTTGACTATTCTTGTGTAAGCAACGCCACGATATACGAAAGTAACTTTCATGTGTCATCTCCATATACCTAAGCCCCGTTCCATGCTTAGGAGTCATGCGTCCCCGAAGGGATGAACGGACGTGGCTGCCAGTGTCGGGTGACACCGGAAATGATAAAGATATTAGTTATCAGAGTTATCGTCGTCAGAAAGTTCTTTATCAGTTTCTTTCTTTTCCTCTTCTTTATTACAAAATTCAAAGCTGGTGATGCTCGCTCTCATTTTATCCGATTGATGCTTCATCCTATTGATGGAGCTGTAAGTGCAACTTGTGTAGTTTCTGCTGAAGCTAAGTCAAGTGGGAAGTTGTGAGCGTTACGCTCGTGCATCACTTCAAAACCAAGATTAGCTCTGTTTAGTACATCTGCCCATGTTGGTATGACTTTACCATTAACATCAACTACTGATTGGTTGAAGTTAAAACCATTAAGGTTGAAAGCCATAGTGCAGATTCCCATGGAGGTAAGCCATATGCCAACCACTGGGAAAGTACCAAGAAAGAAATGTAGAGCACGAGAATTATTGAAAGAAGCATATTGAA
>VTLG01014084.1_pt1 | contig 23592 bp, 23 predicted proteins | sample 4694571 | NCBI WGS metagenome assembly VTLG01 (sample SAMN12604809, study PRJNA352737) | marine metagenome | biome: ENVO:00000447; feature: ENVO:00000209|ENVO:00000569|ENVO:01000036; material: ENVO:00002151; isolation source: viral sequences binned using virsorter ...
GTTGTCCTTTTAATTTAACTCAGTAACAATATAGCTTCCTGTAATGTTTCCAGATGGAGTTGATATTTGAATAGCATCCACATCTGCTGCTGATGATCGTACCCCCATTCCGAACCGATGAAAAATAGATGCGTCATCGTTGTGGATCAGTTCCCATTTAATGAGTGTGGGAGAAGTCCCAGTTGGATTTGGAATATCAAGAATTACCATCGCATCATCTTGACTAGTAGAAGAGTACGCCTCACCAACGGTTGAAATTTGTGATTGATTCGCAGAATTTCCTTCAAACCCATTTTGATGCCGATAATACTGGTAGTCTGAACCACCAGAATCGTAAGATGATCCGTTGTCAGAGGATGTTCTAAACATAAGATCACCACCACTTGATCGTAAATTATAAAGGAATATGCGTGTCCACTTACTAATCCCAGTGATTCCAAGAGAGCTTGCAGCGCTAAATGTTCCGCTAGTTTTAACTGCCCATGCTCCCCCTGACGCATCTTCAAAAGCTGGAGGGCTTCCAGCCCCTGTACTAGTAAGCACCTGACCATCTGTGCCGGGGCCAACGGCTACTGGGTCACCAGAAGCATCGTAAGTAATAATCTGCCCGTCAGTACCCCCTGCCATTTTAGCGAGTGTAATAGCATTATCAGATACCTTAGCTGTGCCAACGCTGTCATCAGGAGGATTAACAGTTTCAGTAGTACGCCCGTTAAACAGACAATACATAGTAGAGGGACTACTAATTGTGCTAGTTGTTAAACTAGTGCCTGATACCGTATAGCTTGCGGGGTTTTGCCGAACATTGTCGATGAACAAAGCAATGTCTCTAGAATTAGTACAAGATTGATCTAGAGTAAAGCTCGTACCTGTAGGAGAGCTAAATGTTTGCTGTGTTAAAGCACTATATTTTTCTGCTGGTACATTACCTATGTATCCCATGTCTTCTCCTAAGTACTAATTGCATCTATGCGTGAGACTACCGTATCCAGACTACTGGCTACGCTTGAGACAATCGTTAGTGCATCACCGCTTTGCATTATCACTTTAGAACCTCCATCTATAAGTTCTAATTGTCCCCCTACGCTGATCGGAGTAGTCTTTGCTAAATAGTAATTGTTACCGCCATTTACAATATAAACATCTACGTTAATGCTACTTGATGCGTGTACGTTACAGCACCGGATACCCACAACGGTATCGTCACTATTAGATGTGAATACCGTGACAGGTGAAGTGCCAGTGTTTCGGTTAATGTGTCTTTCAAAATCCTGTGCCATTGTATTAGTCCTTGATTAATTTTAACATCCTAGAGAGCAACCGCCATAGCGATAACGAAGCCGTTAGACGCTTCTCCATCTGAACCAGCCGCCCCAGTTGCGCCAGTATCCCCTTTATCTCCCGCCCGTATAAATGTTACTGAAATTTTATCCCCGTCACTGAAACTGCCCGCTCCGGTAACGTAAGTAGATGCTACTTTGGAATAAGTAGAGGCAGAAGTAACTGCTCCTGTTACGTTGAATAAAGCAAATACTGTAGGGTCGAACTGTTTCTCAAACTGAATATGTCCTTTTACGCTCGATCCAGAATCATCAAAAGAGTCAACGAAGCTATTTATGCTTACGGAGTTATCATCTACATCGTCCAAATATACTACACTAGCGGAGCCTACTGTCCCGTGGTTTAGCCAAAGTTTGCCAACCCCTTGATCCGTGTCTGTTGTTGCAGTTTCAAAGGTCATGTCCAGTCCGGCGTTTGGCCCTCTATCCCCTGATCGTACAAAATCCACTACAACGGGATCAGCGTCAGTAAATGACCCCGCTGAAACAACATGAGTAACAGCTACTTTTGAATAAGTTGATGCTGATGTTACAGCACCCGTGACATTGTATTTAGCAAATACCGCCGTATCAGTTTTCTTTTTAACTGTGATAGTTCCACGGAGATTAAGATTTGTAGAATCATCCCAACTATCAACGTAAGAATTGATATTTGTGGAATTGACATCGACATCATCAACGTAAACAACTGTTACGTTAGCCAGTGTGCCATTGTTGAAGTAAATCTTACCGGCTCCACTATCTGTATCTGAAGTTTCAGAATCCCATAACATATCCAGTCCGGAAGGTACACCAGCGTCACCGGCTCGATCAAACTGAAAACTGACATAGTCGCCATCAGAGAACGATCCGGCAGATACAACATGAGTGACTGCTATTTTGCTATAGGTACTGGCCGAAGTTACCGCTCCAGTAACATTGTATTTAGCGAAAACTGCTTCATCGGACTTTTTCTTTACGGTAATTGTTCCTCGGATAGACCGGTTTGTAGAGTCATCTAAACTGTCAATATAAGAGTTGATGCTTGTAGAGTTTGCATCTACATCATCAACATAAACAACAGAAACTGATGACAATGTTCCATTATTGAACCATACTTTTCCGGCTCCTGAGTCAGAATCAGAGGTATCAGAATCCCATAACATATCCAGTCCGGAATGGACAGCGTTACCAGCCTTGTAAAATTCTACCGACATGGCGTTTCCATCTGTCATCGACCCGCCAGTAGCTACATGGGTTACAGCGATTTTTGAATAAGTGGAAGCGGAAGTAACGGCTCCTGTAACATTAAATATTACAAAGTTAGCCGGACTTGCTAACTCCCGTACAACTATAGTTCCTCGAATTGGACGGTTTGTTGAATCATCCCATGTATCGACATAAGCATTAACATCAGCCGAATTGGAATCAACATCGTCCATGTAGAATACGGTAGCCGAAGATAGCGTTCCGTTATTCGCCCAACATTTACCAGCGCCTTGATCTGTGTCAGTCGTTGTGGTTTCCCACGCCATGCTAATACCTCCGATACCTATGTTTCCGGTTCGGAAGAACTCCATGTAGACTGGGTCAGCATCGGTAAATGTACCATTCGATATCACATGAGAGACGGCTACTTTTGAATAAGTGGATGCTGAAGTAACGGCTCCGTTTACGTTATAAACAGCGTATGTAGCCGGCGTCCCCTTCTTGGTTATTTTTAAAGTGCCTCTAAGAGCAGTAGTTGTTGAGTCGTCAAAGGTATCAACCAGTGTGTTGATGTTTACGCCATTACTGTCTACATCATCTATGTATACTACTGATACAGAACTGAGGGTTCCATTGTTGAACCAGACTTTTCCCGCACCCGAGTCAGAATCGGAAGTATCGGCATCCCACAACATATCAAACCCACCGGCGCCTGAATCTCCGGCTCTTGAAAAACTAACAACTAGACTGTCGGACGCTGTAAACGATCCACCTGAATCGGTATGAGTAACCGGGATTTGCAACCACCCGGTATTATCTGTAATTGCTCCATTTATGTAACCCACCCAGAAGTTAGACGGTGTACCATCCTCGTGGATCATAAGATGACCACGGACAGCATCGTTTGTAGAATCGTCCCATGAGGCTACCCAGTCGGAGATATCTGGATTGCCCGATTGTGCGGAAGTGGCATCAACGGCTATCTGCGTAACAGAAGCCAAAGTAGCATGGTTTAATCGTAAGTCCCCCGTTCCGGGGTCAGCCATTGAGGTAGAAGAATCAAAGTTCCATTTTGTAGCAGTACCTAGTCCGAGGCTAAGATCGGATAACGATACACCTTCTATTTCTGCACCCGCAGAATCCCAGCGCAGTAAATTAAGCGCTACAGGGTCTTCGACGGTCTTTCCTGTTATAGTAGAACTTTCGTTAAACTTGACCGTTCTATCAAGCTCTTCCTGAAGTTGCTGAGTGAGTCTTACGTTTTTGTCAAGGCGTTTTTCAACGGTTGTAGAGGGAAATGATCCGCCTAACGGGAGCGAAGAGGTTTGTGTATCCGGCTCATTACTCTTAATAGTAAGTGTTTCACCACTGGCCGGCGTATAATCGGTCGGACTCGTGTCAACAGTTAGAGTCCCCGTTGCCCCATCACCACCCGATAAGGTGTATTGTGTTCCGTCTACCCATGTCGTCTCGACTCCGGTCGTGTCGTTTGAAAGAATTACCTTGACCCCGGAGTCTTCCCAGTATATGAAAGTTACTGCAAAACTGGTCGTCGACCCGTTTCCTGCATAGGCTACTTTATTTGTAGTGGATGATAAAGTCATTCTGTGTCCTCATTCATTGTTCTTTCGCCTATATTGAATAGAGCGGTAGGAATCCATGCATTAATTTGTGTCTGAACGAAAGCCCTCTGCTCTTCTGTTATTATATCGGTAAATAGAGCTTTAAGCAACGCATCATCTTTAGTCATAAACGAATCATAAAGCATTCCGTGTGCCGGATCACGAAAATACTCATTAAATTTGGCTCTAACCGTCGAAGAAAAAAGACTTGCTCTTTGCAATCTTCCTTTACCCTCACCAGTGGGGGAATATTTTAGCGCTAAACTGAGTAGTCCTTTTTCTATAAAAACGTTTGGTTTTAAGTTAAAACTTCCCCCCTTTGCAGCGTGAGCTAAAACACCCATATCAAGCCGTTTAGACGACTCTAACAGTTGTTTCATAAATTTAAAATCCTTGTCTTTAAATAATTCTTTTGCCATTATCTGTACAGCTTTGGTCTCCCAAAGTCGATTTAATTCCAGCCCAGATATAAGCGATGTCTGGTGAAGATCAGAAGGCTTAATAGTCGCTTTTTCCAACATCCAAATAAAAAATGCTCCGTTTAACCCTTCTCTCGCTCGACCAGTTGGTTCTCGGAGGGTATCTTTAATAAGGCGTCTAATTTTAGCTTTTAAAGCTCTTTCAGGCATTTCTTTTTGCAGACTGGTAAACGTAGTATTTGGCCCCTTTTCGGCATAAATCGTGGACAAATACATCTTTTCATCGTTGACATTCCGGTGTAACGCTTTTAGAGCCAATTCCGACATTGCAGTTCTCTCTCCTGTTTTTATAACATCTAACAGATCACCTTTTAAATCAGAGAAATTTCGTAATTGCATAGCGTGGTTTTCGACAAATCTTTGGGCTGCGTTTTTATTAAAAACTCCTCCTGAGAACGCTGTTTTCATAAACCGGATTCGGACAAGTTGTTCCATTGCGTCCCTCATTTCTAACGCTGTCCCACCTAAAGGTAAGTCTCTACTTCCTTGTAAAGAAGCTAAAATTCTTTTTATCGTTTCGTCTCCTTTCGCTCCCTTAGAAGCTCCTGCTCCCGCAAAAATACTGTCAATAGCGGTTAACTCGGATTTAATATTCCCACCTCGTCTAATTCTAATAATATTTCCCACTTCTGTTCCGGGGCCAAAACGGGTCTTAACTTCCCTTGTCAGTTGTAAGGCGTGACGGTAGATAAGCGCATTTTCTTCTAAAGGGCCTATTTTTGATCGTTCTAAAGACCCTAAGACTTGTAGCAGACTTTCTTCCACTTCTGACAATAACGCAATTTTTCGTTCATTAGGTACAAGTTCTACTCGCTCTTTTCTAATCGTTCTTAATACTCGAGATCGAAGGTTCTGTGCTTGTAGAAGTGAAATCTCTTTTCCCCAAGTGCCCGGGACAAATTCTACAAAATCCGGGCCTATTTTTCCAGTGATGGGGTCTTGTGTTGCTTTTGTCGTTTTAAGCTTGCCAATAAAATCGCTAAGACCTTTCTTTTCTCCCTCATCGACAATTTTTAGAAGGCCACTCCCCTCTTCCGCTCCTATTCTTTTGAGGATCGACGATAAAGTGTTACGGGCTACGGCGGTAGAGGCTGTCAGGTTTAAATCTACATTTTGCCAAATACGATCAACAGTTTGTTCGGCAATTTCCTGTTCTTTTATTATGCTTTCTAAAGCCATACGCTGGGCTTCTTCCTGTGTTATAGGACTTTTGGAAGTCGCTATTCGTTCAGCCAGTCGGTTTTGTTGCATTTCCAATCGGCGAAGAATTAATTGCCGGATTGCCTGTACGGACTTCTCAACTACTTCTTGTGTGAGTTGGATGTCAGAAACCGGCTCTCGCATAGTTGCCATAATAATATCTGACAATTCTTGATGGAGCTTAGAATTACTCATGTCAATTTTTTCCGCTTCTCTTAAAAACGCCGTGAACAAATTAATTGTGCCTTCATCCCCTGTTTTTAAGGCCGGAGTCATTTTTTCAAAAAACCCCGGAACAAACTTTGGCTCTCCTGCTTCTGTTAACCCCTGAGATTCCAGTTCTTGGATAGCTTTTTTAACATCGTCTGTTTCCTTTAGTAGAACGGTTTGCGCTCTTTTTCTAGCTCCAGCGCCTCCCCACTTGGCAATTCCAGCGATGTGAGCATTTTTAGCTTGTGCCCACAAGAATCGCATAGGTAAAAGCGAACCCGACGAAGCAAACGCCGTTCCTATAACTAACTCCGCTACAGTAGAACCGGGATACGCTTCTTTAGCTACCTCCATCCCTTTGCCCAGTGCTAATCCTGCCCAAGTTTCAACCGCTGCTGCTTTTAGAGCTTGTTTGTCTACAGGCTGTACGGGAAACCCACCCTTTGGCACTGTAAACGGCGTTACCTTTGTTGGAACTTTCAGCCCCGGTTGAGAAGTTGTTAAATCGCCTACTTGTTTTAAAAATCTACGAACTTTAGCTCGAGTTTTTAACGGCCCAAACTTAGGCACTTCTTTAAGAAGGCGAAGAGCCGGAGTCAGAATTGTAAAAACAGCGCTTTCTGTTGCTGTTCGGGCTATATTAAAAATTGGTGATCTTTCCTGCGTTCCTATATTTCCCAACTCGGGTTCTGCGGGGGTAATTAAAGGGGTTAAGTTAAAGCCCTTCCCCGTTATCGCATCGCCTATATCTGGGAATATGGGCTGCTCGAATAACTTTGTTATTCCTCCGGTGGGGATGCCTTTATCTAATCCTGTTTCTTCAGCCGTTAACGGGTCTAACCCAAACTGCTGGTATACTTTGTTTAAGCCGTCCTGAAGCTTTTTTCCTATAAAAGCCCCGTTTGATTCTTCACTAAACGGAAGTGTTGGGTCGAGTAATCCGTTTATTAACACCGCACTTAAGTCCCCCGGTATATCAAGGATATCTGCAAAAACCGCATTGACTCCAGATCGTGCGTCTTCCTGTTGCTGCAAAGCAGCTTCTTTTCTTATTCGCTCGATTTGCTCACGTTGAGCTTCTTCCAATTCTGCTTGTTTTCGGATACGGTCTAACTGCTCTTCTTGTGCTTGTCGCAACGGGGGTATATCAATCCGAATAGCTGAAGGGCTTTTCGCCGGCGCAGTTTGAGGTCGCTCCTCTGCGATAGTCTTCTCCCCCGGTAAAGTTACTTCGGCCATTATTTCTTACCTTTTTTAGATTTTTTAGGCTTCGGCGATTTTTTTGAAAGATTATCAGGCACATCGACTCCAAGCGAAATCAGTTCCCCAAGGATCATATCTCGATTTATTTTAGACAAATCAATCACTTCTAACGCCTCTAGCATATCTGCGACTGTTAACTTCTTCCACTCGGGGAGTCCTCCTGTTAGGGCAGCATTTATTTTACCTTCCAGATCGGCTTCTTGCGGTTCTGGCGCTGGTTGTGGCGCTGGTTGTGGCGCTGGTTGTGGCGCTGGTTGTGGCGCTGGTTCTGGTTGCGCTGCTCGTTGTGGTGCTACTTGTGGCCCGCCCAAAGGGTTTTCTTTAGACCCTACTCTATGCTCACCATATTTTTCATAAAACTCCTCATCACTTAGCTGAGAAGCCCCTTCATAGGTTAATTCTTTTCGTTCTGCGGTCGATGCTCTGCCACCGAGTTGGCCCACATCAAAAAGATCAATTCTGTGTTTTATATCCTTCATCTTTCGAATATCTTTTAACAGTTGATTTTTCTCTGTGTTAACTCCGGGCTTATCAAGGGGGAATTCTAACTCTTGAAATGCCTCTCTAGCAAATGTGTCAATAAGGTTAGAAAATTCTCGTATATTCACTACTGCTTGTTCAGCAGATAACCCGGCAGTAGGGCCAGAAAAAATTGATCTTAGGATGTCTTGTTCTCTTACTGCAAAACGAGGACTTAATGTGACAAGTCTAATAAAATCACGAGCTAATAACCCGAACTGAAATCTCGCTCTTTGCGTAGTTTTATTAACAAGCCCCCTAAAAATATTTCCGACAGATTTGTTGAGAGTGTCGGATATTGCCGACCAGAAGCCCGTCGCAGCACTCGGGTCTATTAACTTTATTTTTTCTTCGGCTCGTTTGCCCAGTATGGATATCTCCGTAGCCAGATTTGCTGCCCCTGCTTCGCTAAATCGGTGTGGGGTGCCCCCAACAAATGTTAACCCCGTTTTGTCGCTACTCCATATGCGTTTGGCGTATTCAATATAATTAAACTCTTTCGGAAGAAGTTCAGGATTTTTTTCAACTATCTGGTCTATAGCATCGTTGACAGCCGTTATACCGTTTAAAGTTTTTTGAGGGTTTGTGTTTGCGTCTTCCATTGAATTTATGGCTACTTCTTTTAGATGACGCAAAAATTTGTTTGCACTTTCCGAAACTATCCTCCCTCCGGTGGCGGTCTCCTTACTCGTGGTAGCAAGTTTGAGAGCGCTCTCAACTTGTTGGTATCCGTCTTTTGATAATACGTTATTGCCGTCTGCCCCTACACCTTCTACATATAGAGGATTAAGCGCTGGTGTCTTTTCAGGCTCAAATATAGTAACGCCGGGAACTTGCCCGGGGACAGCGGGAACTTGTCCGGGTACAGGTGGCGTACCTGATGCTGCGGGGGCGGTCACTACTATACTGTCGGTGGTCTTTGCGGTTGAAATCTTAGGCGCCCCGGCAGCTACTTGTTTTAAGTTACCTCTCTCATCTGTATCCATAAACACTGTGTCCCCCGGGGCAGCTTTAGTTATACGAGGTTTTCCTTCCTCCCCGGGAACGCCGGGAACATTGGAGGGTTGTATATCTCCGGGTTTTAAAACAGGTTGGGGTATGAATTTACCTTCTTCTAATTGCCAAAACGCTACAGTGGCTGCTTGTAGCTGTTCTTTTGGCCACAATTTGATAAAGTCTGCATACCGTTTAGTTCGAGCTTTTCTTTGGTCTTCTTTTATCTCGGCCTCTTCACTAATTTTTTCGCTCTCTCTGACTCTTTTGGCAACTTCTATTAACTCCGCTTGGGTTTTATCTACAAACTCTTCCCCCATAAGATTAATTATAAACGGACGGGCAAAATACTCTGCTACTTTTCTTTGTGCTTGCTGTGCCGTCTGCCCAAATGCAGACGTTATGCGAAGCAACTCTCGAAACGCTAGGGGCCTAAGTTTTGCTCTTAATAAGTCTTCTTTATCTTCGTCTTGAAGATTCGGAGCAGCTTTATTGATAGCTTCTCGTAATTTCGGTTCAGCGAGTTCCGGATCAAGAGCGCTTACACCGTATGAATTAATAATCTTATCGACTGCGTCTGTTGCTCTTTTTGTATAAAGCGTTTTAACTTTTACTCTTTTATCAGCTGCTGCTTCATTTGCCTTCTTTAGCCCTAAAATAAATAACTCGTTTTCAAAAGTTTCGTAATTACTGGCTCCTACCATAGTCGAAAGGTACTTAGGATTTATCTCTTTAAAAGCCTTGAGAAACTTACTTTCTTCGTTTTCTTTTAATGTTAGTTCTTCTACATAGGTTTCGTTCTGAATTAGCGTATCGTAATCATTTTCTGCTGCCTGAAGAGAAGCAGCCATAGCGTCTTTTTCTATCCTGTTTCGTTCGTCTGCTTCTAATTTATTAAGGGCTTTTTGCCTCTGGGCACTGTCTCGAGCTTCGTCCGCTATTATCAGATTAGCGCCGGCTTGAATCTGACGGCCAGATTCCACATTACCTTCCGGGCCAAACGCACCTCTAGGGATACTGCTTGGGCCACCGGCTACTCCGGGGTCGTTAGCAACGCCAACTGTTTGGCTCGGCCCGGTCGGAATTCGTGCGGTTCTGCGGTTTCCCTGTATTCCGGACTTTGTGTTTCGCTGTCCTATTCCTAAATTAACGGCCATCGTATTATCCTTTTATTATTAGCTAAAACTCGATGCGGTTTTAAAAGCTCCGGAGAACAACTCTCCCCCAGCCCGAGTAAACATATTAGTACGTGCGTTTCTTGCCTGTGCCCCAAATAATCCTGCTTGACTTTGTTGGTTTAATACTGATTGCTGTAAGCGGTTTGCAGTAACATCCCCCTCATTTCTTAAACGCAAAGCTTGTAATTCTGTCTCCCCGGCGAAATCTCTAGATACAGCAAGAGGGGCACCCGCACCTCTTTGGACTCCGGTGTTGCCGAAAAGAGAGAACCTCCGCCCCATCTCAGCGTCTTGCGCTCTTCGATAATCTGCTTCGTTGGACGCAGCGGTCTTGATAGCTCTGTCCCGTTGCTGTCCTGCGATGATGGCGTCGTTTTGGGCCACTTGCGCTTGGAACCGTGCTTGGTTAGCAGCTTGTTGGCCTTGCTGCATTTGGCCCATAACAGAGACGCCTGTTCCCACTGCTGCCAGAATGGCCATATTAGCTTGTAGTGCTGTAGCCGACCCCAAAATGGCGGGTGTGGTTGCAGCTAAACCAAAACAATGAACCTTCTTGGCAAATAAGTTGTTTACATCATCAATATCGAACAGCATACTTCTTATCCTTTTCGGTTTTATAGGCAATGTGTGCCGTCCCAAATGGAACATCGTCACGGATACACGCCTGTTTAATGTGTTCGATCCATAGTGGATCACACGGTCTCTTATACCCCCATGTCTCTGGCACGGCTCCGACGCTGTCTATGCCAACGAAGTTGACACTGTCGCTGAATGCTCCTAACATCGGTACAATAGATACGATCTTCCTTTTAGCGGGTAAAGTTTTTAAAACGTCTAGTCTCCATTCATACTCACTGGATTCAATAGGTACAGTAACCCAAATATTATCACCCCATTCAAAATTATCTCTTAATGCACTGAGTCTCTTTATTCGTTTCGTTCCAACAGAAAAAGTATGCCAATGAGCCTTATTCATAACTTCAAACACCCGTCGTTGAAACTCTATTGACACATCTAAATGAAAAAGATCAGACCCAAAAGCCACTTCATAATGAGATGGTTGCGGGTTCATCAAAGGTTCGTCTAAGATATCCGGGTGTTCCACGGGGCTATAATCTTTGCCCTGTTCCAGATGTTCCCAATACGAGGGGCAACTGTTACACCCGGGAGACAAACGATAACATCCTGTAACTACGGCCCAATTTAAAACGTGATCTGGTGTCATCATATATTCCAAGTCCTTCTAATATCAGCATCATGCAAATACACGAGGCCAGATTTACCTTGAGCAATAACAGTTGTAGGTGTTGCCAAAATTGCCATTGTCAGCCCGGTGGCTTCCGGGTCAACATTCTCACAATCAATTAACGCAAGGTCTCCAGAGTTAGCAAACTCCGGTGGAATTTCTGGGTATCCTAAATCATAAGCTATTTGTTCTGTGGTTTCTTCAAGACCCCCACCTGAAAACTGTTTTAATAAAACAAATGCTTCCTTCTTATTATTATACTTTCCCCGGAAAAAATGCGCCGGGTCTGAACCATTCATGGCTTTTACAGCGTCGGCTGCAAACAAAGTACAATCAGATTTACCCCACTCGAGAGGTGTAGCATCTCGTTCGGATAAAAATTTAATCAATCTGTCTGGCCAATCGTAATAACGGCTCATGTCGTATATATTGTAACTGTTTACAGCTTTATTTTAAAGCGTTAATCTTCACTTCTGGCGCAATAGCGAGAAGAGTAAAGGGAGCGGGATCATCGCTCTCCACGTAGATTCTGGGGTCTGTTTGCCAATTTCCTTCAAATTCCACAAACAATTCACCCGTAAAGAGTGGGGTAGCTGAGTCCATAGCATCCGACACTTCTCTGAAATCATTTTTATCAAGATCAGAAGCAGTCGGCCCGTACTCTATAGTATGGCTATTTAATAACACAAAGGTAAGTCCGTTTATTCTCTTATTCCTACCTACAGAAGTACCCGCAGCGTTTCCACCTTCAATCTTGAGAGTTTTTAGTTTGTGTGTGTAGCTCAAACCTACCTGTACGACAGACGCTGCAACATCTAGTGATATACTTCCGCTAGATACAACTTTATCTGCCTGAATAGCATTATCCGCCCATATTTTAACAGTTTGACCCTCTAAATGAGTAAGCCCGGTTATGGTTGAGGCGGAAGAACTATCGTAAGTAATACATGAATCACTGTATACAGCATCATCAGCATTTTGGTCAGCTTCGTAGTCTCGTTCTTGAAACTCGACATACCGAACGGTGTTTCCATTAATTGTCCGTTTAACTTGAATCCAAACTTCATCTCTGGATGTTGAGTCGTGGACTTGCCCGCTTCCATCGGTGCCGGGGATAACGGCAACACTTTCTACAACAGAATGACCTTCGTCAGTCGTTGCGAGTCTAGTAGTATCAGACGTAACTATCGTTAAAAACCCGGAAGCTCCGTGTGTCGTTTCCGTAACAGTGACAACTGCTGCTGCGGGGTTCGCTACCGTAAAATCAGCATGAGCGTTAATAGCTGTATAAATATTATCTGCTGTCGTGTTGTTGGATGAATGAGGGCGAAACCCTAAAGTTTCACTTGGGGCAGAAGCCCCACTGGCTTCAGAAGTGAAAACTACTGTCGTCCCGTCCGATTTGGTTAACGTGATTGTAGTTCCAACGGCAATATTGGCGTAATCAGAAACTGTAATGGTAGCTTCGCCGTACCTTCCGCCCAAAATATGACGAGTCCACCCGACAACATCTTCCTGTCGGCGAAATGTCATAGCTGGTAATTGACCGTCACCTCTAACAACCCAAACTTGAGAATCCGGCTCTTCTGCATGATCCATCTCAACAATATTACTTTGGGTAATATGTTGAGCTAGTCGAGTCATGTCAAACGCTTGATACCCGTCTGTCTCAAAAGTAAAACCAAACTCTCGGATTTTTCTTTTTGCTCGTTGAGTAAATAAAACGATATTACCAACTCGTAATGGCGCTATCTGGGCTGATCCATGAGTAGTCTGCCGTCTTACCGTTATGTCCGACGGTGTTATAACTGACCCAGTAGATGAGGGAATCCACTCTCCGCCCGTTGTCCCGATAGAAAGTGTATCCTCTCCAGCGGACATCCAGCGAATAGCGTTAACATTATCTGCACTGATTGTAAAGTCTAGCGCATCGTCATCTTGAACTGTACCATCGAAAACCCCCGCTGTTGGGTCACTGTCAGGTGAATGGTTTTCAAAATCTCCTGTTTGTGAAGCCCAGAAGGTTTGGGGCTGATCCGTGTTCCCGGCTGCGTAGAGTCTCTGTTCAAAAAAGGCCCCGGTAGAAGGGTATCCTGTTACACCAGACCAAGCGCCAAGACGCCATTTAGTTTCTGCTGTAGTCACTGTAACAGTGCGCTCTATATCTACAGTCGCCGTTGTTGTATTAGTAATTGCGGTAATGACACCCCATCCCCAATTTAAGGTGCTATTATCGGTAAGTCTAAAAGACCGCCCGATATCCGCCGTAGTAAAACCCGTTCCGCCATTTACTCCATTAACTGAAGAGGCGGTTAAAGTTTTGCCGAGACCAGAGGCTGCATTACAGGTAAACGTAGTAGTTGTTGTGTTTTCAGGAAGCCACGGGCCGTCTTGCCACGGGACTTCTATAAGTGACCACGTAGTATGCCCTCGTCTTTCCAGTCGATAAGTAGGATAGGATTCGTGGAACATATATAATATGTCCGCAGATTGTGGCCCTTCTATTTCATAAAGATGAGATGCTGCATAAGGAGTAGCAACTTCTACGGGTGCATCATCTAACAAAGCCACATTATCTATCTGAACGGTTTTAGCTTGTTGATTTAAGAACTGCACATAGAAATTAGCTGCTGTTGCTGTAAAAGAATAGCAGTGATACCCAACTTCAGCTACGAAGTCGTTAACTAGCTGGGTACCCGTGGAGGCTGTTCCTATTCGAAGTAATGCAAAATCTCCCGGCGCTCCTATAACTTGAAACTGTAAAACGTGTTCAATAGCAGACGAATTAGAAACTGTCTGTTCAGCGTGTCCGTTAGTTGATCCGTTAGATATAAGATTTAATCGGTCGTTTGTACTATCGTGGGAAATCGAAGAACCACTGCCTGATTCATCAGACCAACTACTAATTCCCGAAGGAAAAGTACCATTTGTGATAGAAGCAGTTATATTTGGAACAGTAATCTGTCCTTGATCTCGGTAAAATCGAAAATAATATTCCCCCATCTCGATAATATAATTCTGAGTTGTAGAAAACTCGAATTTCTTCAGCCGAGATTTAACAGTCGCACCAGTTTTTGTGGCTGCTACATACCGGGTTCCGGCTCTACGAGCTATCCCCCCTTCTGGTAACGCTACAAAATTCTCTAAAGTTTCTACACCACTGGGGTATTTGTTAAAATCAACTCGAGCGGAAAGTCTCGGGGATATCTCCCCGGTGTTCATCGCAGGGGTAAAAGGGTGAACTTTTGGCATTAGACCCAACCATTACGAGAGTTCGCCCATGAGCCACGGGGTCGAGGTTCAGGAAAGGAATCAACGGCGTCTATAGATTTGGCCCGTCCTAAATCACGATCAGCCCTTTTAGATAATTGATCTTCAAGGACATTCGAATTTGCAACTGTAATAGCTAAGTCTCTAGCTAACGCAGAAGAAAGAGCTACTCGAAATGACGCCGGCATTAAATTTGGGTCAGTTTCTTTATAGGTATATGTCATAAAGACTTGAGAAACGTCTGTTGTTATAACATTTTGGCCCGCTACTTGCTCATGCCGGTAATCAAGTGTACCGTATCCACCGTCATTATCGTGAACAGATATAGTGTATATCCAATCGGAGGGATGGGCAAATGCATTATCAAAACCAAACGAAGGGGCGGTAGCTGATTTAGCTAACTCAACTCGTTTAGTAGCAAAGTTCCACGGGAAGGCTAGTAAATTATCTCGTACTTCGTCATATATATCAGCTACTGCATTTGCGTTTGGGGTGCCTTGAGAGAGCGATGTTATACGAGTTCCACCAACGAGCCTTAAAGCAACATTGGCGATACTGGTTTCACTAGCCATTTAGAACTCCTAATTATATACCGGTATCGGAAAATCCCCTCTTGCAATGGCATGGGCACGTTCTTTATTAACGCATTCAGAAATTATCTTTCCTTCGCATAGAATATTATAAGTTTTTTTACCGGGGTTGTATTCAACAGCGCCGGTTCCTTGTATATATTCAGTAGGCGCTTCGTATTCTTTAGCCGGCTCTTTAAAATTTCTAACCGGAAACTTTAATACTTTTGATGAGAGAGGGAAAAATTCAACTTTATCTGTTCGATTCGTATGGATAACTTCTAAAACAATACCATCCGCCATCGAAAAAATTCGTTTATCTCTTATTTCTAATATCCGGATTGTATCCCCAGCCATTAAGTTGCCAGCGAGAGGATCAAAAAATCCATCTTGGTAGCATTCTTTTACATCATGCTGATCGCAGATATAGTTCCACATTTTGCCAAAATTACCGTCTTCCGGTTTATTTAGCTTGTTATGTTTCGCCTTTACCTTAGACATAGGTTCTCCTGATTTAGTGTACACAAAAACATATTAAATAACCCACGAGGTTGCCCCCGTGGGTTAATAATTAGTCAGAGTCCGCAAACGAAGCATTCAGAACATTATCGGTAATATCAACCGCACCTGAACTAACAGCATTAACAATGTGTAGTCCCATTCCAGAGATCGTACCAGTGCGAATGGCAGTTGCCCAATCTACGGTAAATATGATATCCCCAACTTGAAAGTTCTGGTCATCATCGTTGTTATTAAAATACCCCGCAGCATCAACAGCCGTTGAAGCTTCTAGAGTATCGTAACGCCAAAGATTAAACCCGTTAAACGTACCCATATTGACCAAGTCCGCCGTAACAAAAGCCATAACTATTCCTCAATAAAGGTTATAAAAAACCGGGGGGCATAACCCCCCGATTACGTTACGCTGGTAAAATCTCGACGATACACGTTGCCTCAGATGCCGTACTTCCTGCTCCGTCACAAGTGACTTCAATAGCAGCCCCTTCAGTAACGGCATTAGCAGCATCGGCTGTACCCGTATCAACATTTCCAGCAGCAGAGCCAGAAGCAGTGATAGTAATAATAGAAGCAGAACCACCGTCTGTGACGTTAGTTCCCCCTATTTCCAGCCCCATAACAGTATCGGCTTGACAAGCACCGTGGATAACTGTCCACATCCGACTAATGACTCCGTCACACGGAGATACCAAAAAGGCACTGGTGGTTGTAGAAATTGCCAGCATATGAGTCGAAATATAAATTGGGGTAGTTCCCAATTCCGTGGTAACAGTACCAGATGAAACAGTATCAACTCGGAGAGTATACCCACCTTGATCGCCTACAACAAAAATCGTGTCGTCAGCGGTAAGATTGAGATTATCGTCCGTGTTGTTAAAATACCCAGAAGCCATGACAGTTTCACGAGTGTCTGTGTCAGACTTATAAGTATATTGAGCGTTACCGGGATACCCAGTACCGAGGTTATATAGATTTCCTGCTGAATACGCCATAGTCTAGCCTCCTTTAAGAAACTGGGATAGCTGCTGTATCATTGAGATTTCCCTCAATAACACCGCCGTCATCAATCATAACGGAGTTGCCAGACATCGCATGGTTAACAAAATGTGCAGCACGGTCACCGTGCCAAGTAATATCTGCACCTATAGAGGTTTCTCCAGACATAGTACCAGCAAGGTTGGCTGGCGTTTTACCGGCAGCATACCCGATTGCAGATTTATTCCAAACAAAAATCTTGGAAGTTGCTGTTCCAACATTCGGAACGCCTGAATGGACAGTCCAAAGAACTTGCGCCCATCTTTTAAACATCCCGACAGGAGCGCCTTCTTCAAACGGGAGATTGTTAGGGCCGACATAGTCAGAACTAGCAAATTCCTGAATGGTTGAAGCAACCGCCCACATATGCGGAGACATAACTCCGTACATATTACCGGGTTCGTAAGCATCGTTGGAGATAAGAGCTTCTACCATATCCAACAATCCTCTACGAGCTTGTCCAATAGTAGTAACTGTCAAAGTTACCGTTGTTTGACTTGTGGTATCCAGAGTTGTAAAAATCTGACTATCCACTTTTCGGCCAAGAGCCATAGCACCACCACGAGCAATCGCTTGACGCTCGTCGATGTTGGTTTTAGCTTCGTCCAGTTTATCAACCCAGTCGCCAGCATAAAAATCTGCCAGTGTGGTTGAGATGGCCGTATGAGTTTGATTCATCGGCGTGATAGTACCGTGACGGGCTTTAGTGGTTGCAACACCGGTTCCGATCTTTTGGAACGTAGCTACAGAACCGACAACGTCCGTCTTATACCGAACGGTAGGTTTTAACTGCGAACCATGTCGTTGGTATACGTCGTGAACATCACGTTCGTATTGCGTTATAAACGCATTATTAATCGAGGTAGACATTTAAGCCTCCATATTAAATTGAAAATTTAGGCTTGCGCCCGTTAATGTACATTTCCAATGGAAGCCGAGTTAAATGTCGAATCGGGAAGTCTGTTAAGAGGCCGAGTCTTGATTTGTTCGGGGCATAGGTCATGTTTATTGCTATGCGGTGGGGCCGTTAGGGAAGCCACCTATTAAATGTATATCATTATAAGGGTATATTGTCAACTACTTGCGCTTTCTTTTCCTGCGCACTCCATGTTTTCTACCGGACACCCTATCCAATAGTTGTTCTACAGTTTCTGTACTAAGATCGCTATTTCGTTTCTGCTTGGGAAACATAGCCCTCGCAACCGCTTGTTTTCTAGGATCATTCAAAAGAAATGTTTCGTGTTTTGGCTGTTTTACTGCCGGTGTATGAAACCCATCAGAGAAATGAAAGAATAAATCCCGTGGGTCTCGTGCATCGTGAAACTGCTGAATATTCATTAACGAATTACCTTCTACGGAGGTATCTTTGAACCCTTTTGCCATATCTATTCGTTGTTTTGTTACCGAGAAAGGTTCCCCCCGTTCAAACGTCGCAAACGCTCTGTCTAAACGGGCACGGTCAACCTTTTCGTTAGCTTTGGGCTTTTTTTCTCGTTTCTTCCGTCGTTCTGTCATAAGTTCCTTGTTGCGACACCTACAATCGGATCAGTTCCGTGTAACTTCTCTAGAACAGCCAATTCTTTGGCATCCCACCGTTTAGCTTCTGCGGTTAAGCCTTTAGACATAGCCTCATTTCGTTTGGCTCTAAATGTCTCTGCTTGTTCATTTAATGACTCTCGTTCTCCTGCGGTAGCAACACTACCTAAAGAACCTTCGCCCATCTCCCGCCCCAGCTTGGCGAACATCTTAACCATTAGTGGGTGGTCAAGTAGAAATTTCCCATCGGTGGTCTCGAGAAATCTTGCATCCTCAAACGACTCGCCGAAGGCTTTTTCACTCGCCCGGGCTGCGAAAATCAAATTCTTTTCGTAATCGTCACCCCACTCTTGCTTTAAGGATTCTTCTGATTGTTTAGTAAACTCTGCATCAGCGTCTATCTTTGCTTGCTGTAGTTGTGTTAGTTCGTTCCTAAATTCGGCGACCAGTACGTCCGCAGTAGATTTAGGGACGTTGTTGTCAAGAAATATATTTGACCATTTATCTTCCCCGTCCATCATCTCTTCGGTTCGTTCTACCCCTTCAGGTAACGGGAAATCATACCCATCTACATCTTTAGGTACTCCAAGAGCTTCTCTATAAGACTCCCATGCGCTATCGTCAGCATCGGCCCCCGGAGGAACGACTGCTTTGGATAACTGTTTTCTAGAGTCTATATTTGCTTTAACGAGGGCGTCAAGGTCTGTAAATCGCTCGGCGTGTTTAGCTAGTTTTTCATCTTGAATGAGATCACGCCAAGTAGAAATATCCTCTTCGGTTAATTCAGTAGTCGCTTCTTCGGAAGCCTCTTCTTGCGGAGATTCTTCTACAGCTTCTTCCTGCGTATCTTCTGTTACCTCTTCTTCCACTGCTTCTTCTGCCATAATTTATCGCCTCGTTTTTTGGGTTTTAGGTGGGGGAGGGGGTGGCTCGACCATTGTAAGTCTATGGATAGCCAACGCCATCTTCCGTTCCCCAGTTGCTATAAGTGTTGCGTTTACATCAACTCCTGCTTTATTATATTTAATCGGGTCATGGGCCATGTAACCCATCCCAAGTATTTCATTGAATACCCGTCTACCCGGTTCTGTATCTAGGAATACAGTTCTAAAATCTTTATACCTATCGAGATCAGTGGCGTACTGTGTTGTACGTATAAATTTATCAAATAGATTATCGGGTTCCGTCGCCTTGTTTACCTTTTTTGTAGCCATAAACCTCTATTGTTAAGCTCCTTGTGCTGCTTGAGCAGCTTCTGGGTTATTCGGATCAAGGATCAAGCCAGCCTTATCCATCGCAGTAGCACCCTTCTGGGCTGCACCGGCAGCTTTATCCGCCATTTCAAGTTGCATCATTTGTTGACGCTGTGCATTCTCTATCGCCACTTTTTCTTGTATCTCTTCTTTGGTGTTCATAACATTATATGGAAGAGCAGCAGCATCAGCTTTAAATCGTGCTAAAGCGTCAATATTAATCATGTGTTTTGCTTCTGGAGCAATCTGCGCCATTTGCATAACTTCAAGCGCCCACTGGCTGGCAGCAGCCGACTGTACTTGTTTTTTAATTTTATTAACTGGAAGATCAAATTCAAATTTTACATCTTGCCCAGCTAGAATATCGGGGATAGGATCAAACGCCCCGTTACGCAACATAATCTTGAACGACCGTTCAACCATTGGCTGGTTATAGTCGGTTTCAAACCGTCCAAATACCGGCCCAACTTCACGAATAAACTCATCCTTTCTTTGGATAATTTCAGTCGCTGTCATTTGTGGCCCCTGTTGCGGTAAATTTAGAATGTTCTTAAAAAACGCAGCAGCCACTTGGTTGCGAATATCCGTCTGCATATCTCTAGTCACCGGTAAATTAGCTCCGGAGATCATAGGAAAAAACGGATTGCCTCCTACAGAAGCAGCAGTTTCAACATCATAATAACTCATACCTCCGGGGAAGGTATTGACTTCGTTAAACGCACCATCATTGGGAGCCATCAGCGGAGGATCAGCCAACCGTTGTCCGGCTACTAATATGGTTTCCCCCATAGCTTGCAGAGTATTGCTATCAGGTAACGCAATCATTCCGGGAGATCGACCGTACTCTTCTCCACTGGAAGTATCCCACCGTGGAACTATGAAAGGAAAGTCTTCAAAACCGCCTTCTCGAATAACGTGTTTGGCCATTGTCTCCATCCACAATTCTTCGTAAGGCATATTTTTAGATAAGAAAGAGTTCGCTGGGCGTAATCCTTTACGCAATCCTACCCAATAAAGTAAGTCAATCTTTTCATCTTTACCGTTTCTGCTATTCTCAAATCTTTCTTGAGTTTCTTTGGAAAGATTCTCTTTGCCGAACATCATAGCAGCTTGCCAGATAAACATTTTCCGTTTCCGATACATCCCGACGGGATTTCCCTCGTCGTCAAACATGGGAAAACCGTCCTTGAGATGCACCGATTGGAACAGCAAATGATTCTGCCCCGCCCCTAATCCAACAAACAGTATCCCCGTACCCAAGACCACAAGATCGAGGTCGACCTCTCCGGTCGCCTGTCGAAAACGTGCTTTGGGATTACGGATACCCCCATTAAGCTCTTCTGTAGACTTACCAAGCCAGTCTTGCACTTCCCCGCTTTCCATAAGGGATTCATCTTCTGTCTTAATAACAGTAAGATTCTCGCCTTCCGGACGGATCATTGCACCGACTGTATTTGCCAAGCTTCGAGCAGCTTGCATAGGAGTACCGTCATACACATCATCAAGTCTCTGCTCCCCTGCTTCAGTAGTTGTTGTAAACCCCTGTCGTCTAGGTAACAGAACTCTAGTTAGATCATCCCAATGATGTTCAAACTGTGAGCGCCTACTAGCAGCTTCTTTTTGGCGTTTTATATGTTTAAGGACTGTTGTCTCGTCCGTCATGTAATACCCTACCCTAGTTTATCGTTATCACTCCCAGCGGTAGGTCGGTTAATACGTCCTAACCCTCCACCAGAAACTTTATTTAAAGTCGATCCTCTACGACCGGCTCTTCGAGCGGTATCCGCCTTAACTTTTTGTTTATCAATTAGTTTCCCCTCTGGCTCGGGCGCCGGTTTTGGCGGAGGTGGAGGTGGAAGTGGAGGCGGTGCGGGTCTTGGTGGCGGTGGTGAAGGCGCTCCTCCACCGGGGAATATAGACATAATAGTTATCCTAATGTAGTGTTATCATCCGCAGATGGCTGTTGTAGTTGACCACCAACTACCCCTCTGCTTGAAGTTAGTATGGAACCACTGCGCCCTCTTCTTCTACGTTCACTAGCTGCTAAATCTTCTTTCGCTTGTACGACAGCCGGATCAGTCCGTTTTGGAGGATCGGGCGGAGGTGGCGGGGGCAGAGGGGGAGCCGGTATACTAGGCGCTCCTCCAAATCCGGGGAAAAAGCTCATTTCTTTAACCTCTTATAAAGTTGATATGGAGTTACACAAATACAATCTAAACCTAAAACGGATTTTACCGTCCCGACACAATTAGCTATGAAAATATTACCACGGAAAGGGTTAAAAATAAACTTTTTCTTCTTGACTTGTGTCGTTTCAACGGTTATGTAACCTTGCTTTTCATACCACTGATTTAAGTCAAAGTCTGCTCCACCCATAACAGTAACACTAGGAATACCAGTACCCGAGTCGATTTCTACCCAGTAACCATCAGGGGTGAGGACAGCCACAACAGCGTGTTTGAATCCTGTTTTAAGTAAATCTTTTAACGGGTGGTTGCCGTAATTTCTAAATGAGACTATTGCTTTCACTACTTAGCTCCCGGTCTGGTAACATTGCCACCCTGCGACTGTGTATTGGGGTTCTTGACACCGTCACGTTTACCGTCATCCCCTTTTTTAATTCTTTTTGACATTATCTTCTCCATTGGTGCGGTTTATATCTGTGGTTTTGTTCGTTAGGCAGCATATGTCTTTTTGAATAGATAAACTTAGCTTGTTGGCGCTGTCTTCCCTCATGGTACGCTTTTAAAGTATCTTTTGTCCAGCCGTTTTTCTTTTCTTCGTCGGTTGGTTCATACTCGTCTATCTTTTCCATGTTTGGTTTGCCCTATATCGTGAGTTAGTACGACTGGGCATACGCCCATGTCGAGATTTACGCTTTTGGCCTTCTATCCATGCATACACACAAGAATCTCCTTTACCCGGAGATCGACCGAGGCGCTTTTTTAAATCTCCGAATCCATCTTTTGATTCTGTAGACTTTCCTTCTACCTGAATCCCTTTTGTTGTTAACTGCCATTTGGGGGCGCATAAATCTACTTTTAATTCTCTATCAGGAGGTAAAGCAATAGGCTCATCACTTTCTGGGTCTAGTGCTTCTCTGAAAGCCCACCATATATCGCTTCTATAATTATAAAACCCAAGAGAGCCAGATTTATCTCTCCGCCCGCTTTGTACTCGTCCATCTACTTTTTTAACATTAGCGCCGTTCGTTCGCAAGTGGTCGAGGATACTAGCTCCGGCCCCACCGATAATATCTAAGTTGATACTAGCGCCGTGTCTGACGTATGCCATACAAATGGCAGCACCGGTGGGGCCATCTGGAGTAGTTTGTCCTTTCTTAACTATCTGTTCCCCAAACCAGTTGCCATAGCGTGGTGTCATTACAAATTCATCTTTACCGCCACGGGCAGGATCAACGCCAAGTGCATCCATCTTTGCACCTTGAGGTTTATCAGTAGTCCAGCGTTCTTGTGCCAGATCGACCCACGTAGTTGGGATAACTTGCCACGGGTCGTCTGCTATACCGGCAGCAAAATCACCCATCAGCATCTGGCTACGCAAAGGTTCGGGTAACGCTTGTAGTGCTGCTTTATATCCTGAATGAATTAAAAACGGGTTATCGTCAACTGACGAGGGGATAAAAGTTCTTGATCTAGGTTGTACCCAATCGCCATCCTGCCAAATAGGCTCGTTGCTTTCTACTTCTTGGTCGACACCTTCAGCATCAGAAATAAACCATCGTAGTTCCCCGGGGAGAGCCGGCTTCGGATGGTCTTTATCAATCCCCGGTGCCCAGTATTTCACAACCCACTGGCCTTCTGCGCTAGTAGGTGGATTAGTCGCTGCTATAATTCGACATCGCTGAGTAGGGTCGGCTGATCGATTCCATGTGGTAACGTAACGAAACTGACTTTCTAAAAACTGTGTTAGCTCATCAAAACAAATAAGGTCACGAGGATCACCCTGATATGCAACTTCATCTCCTGCATACTGCATACCTCCGAGTCGGATGGCCTTTCCTTTACCTAAATCAAAACGATGCAACTGCCCATTAAAGCCAGTGCGTGTTTTTCGAATACGAATAATTTCTTCTTCTATGGGGCCAAGCTGTTTCACTTCCCTACGATAGATTACTGACCGTTGATGTCGAGTCAGAGCGAGTCCTATTA
>VTLG01015788.1_pt1 | contig 23591 bp, 34 predicted proteins | sample 4694571 | NCBI WGS metagenome assembly VTLG01 (sample SAMN12604809, study PRJNA352737) | marine metagenome | biome: ENVO:00000447; feature: ENVO:00000209|ENVO:00000569|ENVO:01000036; material: ENVO:00002151; isolation source: viral sequences binned using virsorter ...
GGAATCAGATAGTCCTGTGTATGAAGTTACTCATAATGGTAAAGTTATTATCTTATCTGTTGATCAATTACACTCACATAGTGAATATCGTAAAGCTTGTATAGCGCAAGCGAATGAAAGCCCACGGCCCATCGCCCCTGCTATATGGGCAGACATGGTAGATAATTTATTAAAGAACATGCATGAAGATGACTTTATTCAATTACCTACAGAAGTGACAGCGAAGGGACAATTTCTTAATCAACTTCAAATCTTTATTGAAAACAATAGAGGAGCTAAAGATAGACAAGATATTTTACAGGGGATGGTCTTTGAACATGAAAAAGGATACTTCTTTTTTAAGCCACAATCTTTGAGAGATTTTTTAAAAACAAAACGTTTTACTAAGTTAACTGATTCTGCTCAGTATAAAATGTTTGAAGAGTTTGGCGGCGGTTATGCTAAATTTAAAGTAAACAATAAAGGAGAACATTGTTGGAAGATTCCAACTAACATTATTGATTCTGATTTTAATTTAAAAGAAAAAGACTTTAGTGAAGAGGAGGCATACTAATGCATAGACATATTGTTATAGGTCCTCCTGGTACAGGTAAGACTACATTCTTAAAAAATAAAGTAAATGAACTGGTAAAAAATAATATTTGTTCACCGCATGAGATTGGTTATTTTAGTTTTACGGTAAAAGCTGCAGAAGAAATTAGAGACCGTGTTGCTCAGGGAAGTGAAATGAGTAAGGATGAACTTAAAAAAGAATATCCATACTTTTGTACGTTGCATTCGTTAGCTTATAAACAGCTACAGTTACGACAAGGACAGATCATGGACGAACAAGACTATGCTGACTTATCACGGATCACGGGACATGAGTATGTTAATAAAATGCGTAAAGGTAATGGTGTTGACATATCTATGCCAACAGCGAAGAGTGAATACCAAGACATTATTAATTTAGCGTATGCAAAGTTTCCTGATGAAGAAGATAGGTTAGCTAAAATATTTCGTGAAACAACTTTAAATAACTACGGCGCACGGAACATGATTGAACAAATGGATTTAGATTTATGTAAGTTTAAAAAAGATAGAGATAAATATGAATACGTAGATTATTTTACACAGTTTTTAAAAAGAAAAAATCCTCCTAAATTAAAATATTTATTTGTTGATGAAGCACAAGACTTGTCTGTACATCAATGGAGAGTGGTGGATATGATTCAAGAAATTGCTAAACCAATTGAAACTTATGTAGCTGGTGATGATGATCAGGCAATCTTTCGTTGGGCTGGTGCAGACATAGAACACTTTATAGCTATGGCTAAAGATGATTCAAACAGTATTATTCCTTTAACTCAATCATATCGTATTCCGATTAGTGTGCACAATCTTGCCACAAAATTAGCACAGTCTATATCCGTTAGAATTGATAAAGAATACAAACCTAGAGATGAAGAAGGAGTAAGAAAAGTCTTAAATATCAGACCTTTAAACAAAGGAATTAAAGAAGGTGAGTGGTTAATTTTATGTAGAACTCATGAAATTGTAAAGCAGGTTTCTGAAGCTTTGGAGATGTATGGATGGTTATATAAACGTTACGGACATTCCGTCATTAATTTTAAATACATTGAAGCTATCAAAGCGTGGACCAGTTTACAAAATGGTAAAAAGATTTCAGGCGATTATTGTCATACACTTTATGAATATTTAGATAGCACAAGAATTAAAAGAAATTATGGTACATTTAAAGGGCAACCTGACGGTATGTATAATTTAGATATGCTTATCGAAAAATATGGGTTAAGAGAGACTATAAAGTTATCAAGTGCGAAAGAAGTAAGTGTTAAAGATATAGTGTGGTACGATATGATTAATGCCAAAGGTTTTAAAAATAGAATTAATTATTTACGTTCTATTATGCGAAACGGAAACAAGTTAGATGAAAACCCACGCATTGAAGTATCAACAATACATGCGAGTAAAGGTGGTGAGCGACAGAAAGTTATGTTGATTACTGATTTATCTTTTGGACCTTACAAATCCTCTACTGAAAATCAACGCGGACGTGATGATGAAGCAAGAGTTTTTTATGTAGGTGCTACACGCGCCAAAGAAGAATTACATATTGTTCATCGAACAGAAGGACAGTTTGAATATGAACCTATTTTCTTTTATGAGAGACAAGCAAGTTAAAAAATATAAAGAGTGGTTTGACGAGCTTGATAAAGCTGCCGCCAAACATCTTGTTAAACTTGGTGTAGAGAAAGATTGGAAAGAAGTTTATCGTAAAATGAAAAACAGAAGGAGGCGACGTGAAAGAACAACCTAATTGGTTTCCTAAAGTCCACCGCATGCCCAGTGAATGGGTTATGCCTGATACATTCCCTGATCTATCTGGTTATGACGAGATAGCTATTGATTTAGAAACAAGAGATCCTGGTATTAAAAATACAGGACCAGGTTATATACGTAAGCACGGCGAAGTAGTCGGTATTGCTGTAGCAGTTGAAGGTTGGTGTGGTTATTACCCCATCGCCCACGAAACACCGCCCAATATGGATAAAGAATTAGTTACACGTTGGCTTCGTAAGCAGTGTTCGTACGCGTCTGTCAACTATATATTTCACAATGCTTTCTATGATGTTGGTTGGTTAACAACAATGGATATTGACATTAAAGGTAAAATAATAGACACTCTAGTTGCTGCTCCTTTGGTAGACGAGAATCGGTTTCGATTTGACCTAAACTCATTAGGAAGGGATTATCTAAAAGAGTCAAAATCGGAAACCCAACTCTACGAAGCAGCTAAAATGTGGGGCCTTGATCCTAAAGGAGAAATGTGGAAGCTTCCTGCCTCACACGTAGGAGACTATGCGGAACAAGACGCAGCACTTACGCTACGTCTGTGGCATTACTTACAACGAGAAATATCATCCCAGAACCTCGTTAACATTTTTGAATTAGAAACAGACTTGTTTCCTGTTTTATTTAAAATGAAACAAAAAGGTGTACGCGTTGATCTTGACAAAGCAGAGAGGATTAAAAATGATTTACAATCCAAAGAAAATAAAATCTTACGTTCAATTAAAAAGCTCACAAATTGCGATGTGGAAGTATGGGCTGCAGCTTCAGTGGCGAAAGCATTTGAATCACTCAAAATTTCTTATGATCGTACACCAACAGGTCAACCAAAATTTGATAAAAACTTTTTGGCAAGTCATGATAGTCCTTTGGCACAGATGGTGGTGGAAGCCAGAGAAATCAATAAGGCGCGAACCACATTTATTGAGAGTATCACCAAACATTCGCACCGAGGCAGGATTCATGCTGAGATACACCAAATGCGATCCGACCAAGGAGGAACGGTAACAGGTAGATTTAGTTACTCGAACCCTAATTTACAGCAAATACCAGCACGGCACGCGATACTCGGCCCATTGATCAGATCTATATTTATTCCTGAAAAGGACCATGAGTGGGGTATCTTTGATTACTCGCAACAAGAACCACGGCTCGTGGTGCACTACGCTTCTATGAAACAGTATTCAGGTGCAGGGGCATTAGTAGGTGCTTATGAACATGATGATGAAACAGATTTTCATCAATTGGTTGCTGATATGGCTGACATACCACGTAAACAAGCAAAGACAATTAACTTAGGATTATTTTATGGCATGGGTAAAGGTAAACTAATGTCACAGCTCGGTGTTAGTTTAGAAGAGGCAACTGAACTGTTAAACTCATACCATCAACGTGTTCCTTTTGTTAAACAATTAATGAATGACACAATGAACAAAGCATCAAAGAAAGGTTTTTTATTTACTTTGGAAGGTAGAAGATGTCGTTTTGATTTATGGGAACCAACCAATGAGTGGGGTTCTAAAGCTCTACCTTTGGCTGAAGCTCAAAGAGAATATGGCGAAAGTATGATTAAACGTGCCTGGACCTACAAAGCTTTAAATAGATTAATTCAAGGATCTGCAGCTGATCAAACAAAGAAAGCTATGGTTGCTCTTCATAAAGAGGGATATGTAGCACACATCCAAGTACATGATGAATTAGATTTTTCTGTTGCTAATGAAAAAGATAAGGATACAATAAAAGAGATCATGGAAACATGTGTGGAACTACAAGTCCCCAGTAAAGTTGACGTAGAGTGTGGAAAGAATTGGGGTGATGCAGGTGATTAATGAAATCTTTATGCTTAACATTATTTTTATTTTGTCAAACGACATTTAGTAATTTTGATTTTACTTATTCTACAAAAGAAGAATTTATAGAAGGTATTGCTAATTGTACTTTACTAGCTAATACTTTTATTCCTCCAACAGAACGAGTAATTATTTTAATTAGTGTAGGTCAAGCTGTTCTTGAATCTGATTGGGGACAATCTAGATTTGCTAAAACAGGAAATAATTTTTATGGTGTTATTGAAACGGACCCAACATCTCCACATTTAAAAGCATTAGGTAATCCTAAAATAATGATTCGTGTATATGATAAAAAATGTGAATCAGTTGCTGATTATATTAATATATTAAATACTCATCCTAACTTTAAAGAGTATCAAGATCTGTTAGTAAAACAATATATATCAGGAGAAATGGATCCTTTAGCCGTAATTAAGACTTTACGTAAATATGCTATAGACCCCAATTACGTTGAAAAACTGGCAAAAACTATGAGTACCTTGTTAAAAGAATATCCCACTCTTTTTCATTTGACATATAATACTTAATCTTATATAGTCCCATTAAATGAGAATGGTGCAACATTCTCAGAGTATGGCTGAACAACTGTAACAAAGTAGTAAGGCACACTTTAGGAACGATATGGTCAAATGACTGAAGGGTCCAAGGGTGGTACTGAAGTACTCGTTAACATTTAGGAAATGTTGATTTGTCGGGAAAAGGTTGGGGGTAGTCAAAGAATCCCCCTACTCACTTTTAGAAAGGAATAAAGTATGAAACTTAAAAGAGACTACGAAGAAACTTTTAAAGAAGGGTTTCGTCTTGGGGTGCGTTTGACCAGGGCCAAAGCGTGTTTAGAAAATGCACGTAATGCAAAAATATTAAACGATGAGTCTGTGGCAAAACTTCAAATGGAGTTTGCTAGTGATTGGACGGAGCTTGCTAGAAATAGTGGGCGTAAGTTTACACCGATGACGGCTCACGAACCAGAGCAATCGGCATTCGATTTTGGCGACATTGAATACCAAGAACATTTATCAAAGTTGCCACATAAACTAAAGGAAACAGGATGAATATTTTAAAATTTAAATCTGTCGCTGTGCGAATGTCGACATATAAACTATTAAAAAAATTAGCAGAAGATGACAACAGGTCCGCTGGTATGCAGATAACTCACTTAGTAGAAAAAGAAGCAAAGAAAAGAAAGATGAAGGCTGCATGAGTGTACAACGATTAGTTTGGGAAAGATTTATTGATCCTGTTCACGGATCAGAAAAAATGAAACTTGTCAAAGCCGAAGGTGTAGGGTTTCCTGCAGATCCTGAAGGCGTTGACAACATTGATGATCGAGTAGCTCATTTTAAAAAATACGAAATAGGGACCATTATTGGTATCTACGATTTTTTAAGTGATCCTGATTATTATACGAAGATGTATAGCATTGTTCATAAAACAGAGGATTATGTCATCAATGTCTAATTGTTTTTGTTGTAAAAAAGAGACACCTCATCTTCATGAGATGGATAAGTATCCTGAGAAAAAGTTATGTTCTACTTGTTATATTAATGACAGGGAAGAACAGATTCGATGGAATAACCAAGAAACAGAGGAGTAAATATGTTTTTTAATGTATGGCATATACTGGCAATCGTGTTAGTTTTTGCTTTAGGATATATCGTTGGATTACGAAGAAGTAGACGCTATTGGTTAACTAAGACTGAAGAACTACACAACATGTACCAACACAAAAAGAAAGATAGAGAATGCCCCGCAAGACTTCAATGAAAGAAAGATTACTACGTGAGTTTGTGAGAGTGTCAAAGAAAGCGCTCCGCGAACCACGGAACTGGAAAGAAATTGCAATTCGTGTAAGATGGGAGCGATTAAGAAAAATATTATGGAGGCGATATGATTATATGCGATCATTGTAAAGGTAATGGGTATGTTAAAATTAGATTCGAGGCGGAACAAGCCATTGACCAGTGTAAGGTTTGTGACTCACAAGGGCATCTCGATGAAAATAAGCACTACAACCAAGCGTGGAGTGGTGGGGTTTCGGATAAACTCGACAACTTTTACTGGGGACCGCCCTTGGACCCCGAATCATTCAAAAACTACAAAATTTATCCAAAGTAAGCCAATTGTTACTTTTGATGGAGAACCTCCCTTTTAGTTGCATTAAATCTCATAATCAACTATAATTGCGTCGTTCACTTTGATAGCTCCTGCACTGGTTACGCCAGGTGGGAGCCGTCTATAGGAGGTAGAATGAGCGATCAAGAAATTTTAAGGCAACGTGATTTGCTTGATACCCTACTTGCAGCTAAAAACAATCAGTATGATAGAATTGAAAACATGAAGGTTATGGATTCTATTTATTTTAAAAAAAATTTACCAGAAAATGTAATTCTATTTCCGTTACAAAGGATAAAGAGGTATGTACACACAACTACCAGAAAGCCCCGTAAGAAAAATCTATAAATGTTTCCACTGTGGAGACGTGACTGTTAGATTTTACGATCCGACACATGACAGAGCTTATACGGCTGATGAATGGGAAGTTATCATAACCGACGGAAAACAAGCATTAGAAAAAGCTTTATCTTTAGTCCGAGACGATCCTAAGTTATTTCCATAAATAGCCCTTCCTATAGATGTATTTTCCAAGATAAAAATATTTTTTATTTCTCAAACTACGTGTAACCTATGTAACCATAGAACTTCCTTTGTATTTCCTAGCTTTTTAGGTTACTTCAAGGTTACATCTATCTTTCTACAAGTAACCTTTTTATATTTACAAACATAACTCGCATTGCATTAAATCATTTAATATTGTATATTTTCTGGGAAGAAACATCTATTGAATGGGTGCATTATGGAAGAAAACAAAGAAAAACAAGAAGTCATTATACCAGAGGCGTTGTCAGACGCACTCTTTCACCACAAGATAACAGGAAAACAACGAAAGTTTATTTTGTTATTAGTTCACAGTGAAGGTTTGCATACTGCTACGCATTGCGCATTACAAGCAGGCTACGCAAAAGACTCAGCAGTTGTAAGAGCATCAGAGCTCCAGAACCCTGAGAAATATCCTTTGGTTGCAAAAGCTATTGAATCAGAAAGACGAGCTATAGTTGAAAGGTACAAGTGTACACAAGAGAGGTCGTTATCTACATTGGCGCGCATTAGAGATAAAGCATCTGAATCAGGGAATTGGAACGCAGCAGTCGCTGCAGAGACTCGCCGTGGACAGATTGCTGGATTGTATGTTGACAAGAAAGAAATACTCACAGGCACGATAGATTCGATGTCAAGAGAAGAGGTTGAGAAGAAGTTACAGGATCTCAAAGAACAGTACAGTATTGAAACTACGTTTGAAGAAGTAAAAGAATTAGAAAATAAGTCTTGACTATAAGATTAGATGGGATTATAGGGTATATAAGACTGGTTTCTGACAATGAAAAGTTGCGATGCACTCAGTGCTATTAGTCAACGCTACAGGCTACCAGATGTAAAAACATACCTGTCCCAATGAATTAACATTGTGGGTATAAAATATGCCAGTCTTAAAAATTAGTGTTGGTTTGCAATTAGATGCAACCAAGCCTAGCGTTTCTTACATAAGAGGCGTTGCTGAACACGACACGGCGAGAATTTGTAAGGTGTGCGACTAGGTGGCGAAACAGTGTTTTGTAGATCAACACTTAAAAAAGGAGAAAGATATGTTTAAATATACAATTATACAAAGTTATACTGCTCAGGATATTTACAAAAATGTAGAAGCTAAAGATGTGCAGGATGCTATTAATAAGATTAGTGAGTTAACTTTAATACCATCTGAAACTCGCACTGAAGATACAGAAACAGAAGTAAAATTGGAGGAAGAATAATGCAGTTAATATTAATAAGACCAGATAAGTATAATTATGTTAAGCTACCTATGACTGATTCATTGTTTTGGCGTAGGGTAGAAAACTTACGAAGAGCAATGCTTACAGCACAGGACTTTGAGTTTAGATTAATCTATTATAATCAAATGATAGAACTTATGAAAGAGGCACCATGAAACATAGATTTACTTACAGAAATACTTTTTTAATACCTAAAGGAAATCGTAGCTGGGATTTTTCACCTTCGTGGTGGGAAGGATTGGGTGTGATTATATTTTATTTTGGTCAAAAAATTGTTTTTTGGGGTTTGGTTATTTATCTTTTTATTGTTATTTTTAAATGAAACCAGAAACTAAATTATGGAAATTAGTCAAAGAAAATTTATCAGATATTCATTGGACTAGGTTTGAAAACTGGGCGTCGCCAGGCGTACCAGATTGTTATGGAATCAAAGATGGTATATCGATTTGGGTTGAACTAAAAGTAATTCACAGTAAGAAGATTAAATTATCCCCCTTTCAAAAATCATGGAATTTTAACCATAGTTTACAAGGAGGAAGAAACTTTATTATAGCCACTACCCTCGAAGAGAGCTTACTGTATATCTTTCCAGGATTAGTGGCTCCCTCCATTGCCTCCATTGCCCATTGTCCTCGCCCCTATTGGGTAATAGAAGTGGGATCTGGCGCATCCAGCTGGAACCAGGTGCGGGAAGTGCTTCTGCATTGTCCATTGCCCAAAGCCGAAGCCACACAACAGTAATAGTAGGAGCGGGGGCAGCGTACCAGGCAGCTTCACCGAAGGATTCCCTTCTCCATTTCCATTGCCCATCACCAGAAACCCAGCGTAATAATAGTAGTTACCACGTCCCCCGCAGCTGGGTCTGCTGATTGGCATGCTCGTCTGCATTTCCATTACCAGAAATCAAGGGGTTGCGAGGCATATTAGTTACCAGGAGCTGCACCTGCAGCCAGGAAGCGGAGATGGTAGCTGGTCGTACGCATTTCCATTGCCGATGTCCCGCGGGTCGCGGTACTATAGTAGTAAACCGCAGCTGGTGCGCTACTGCCGTAGAACATCTCGTGAAAATAAAATAGAATTAGATCTTGACTATCTAATAAAGTGGGACTATATAAGTACCTGAACTGAAGCGAGTGACCCGATAGGCGAGAGGCGCATGCAGTTCGAGTCAGGAGCTGAGGCGATGGGAATGAGACCGCTGTAATATCAATTAGTTGATAAGTCGAGACATTTGCCAGACGCCCTGACTCACCAACGGGGGTTGGTTATTGCTGTAATAAACCTAGGGTCCAACCCCCACCACATTAGAAAGGAACAACATGAAAGAACAGGCATGCATTGATTTAGTAGAAGACAAATGGACCAACAGATCAGAGGATATCAAGGATCCAGATTTCGAAGCGCTCAGCTTTGACTGGGTAGAACCAAATACATTCACCGACCAGAAGGAAGGATACTGGCGTTGGCAGTTTAGCTGGGGAGGCCCATCGGACGAGTTACGCGGCTACATTAACTGGACGCCGCAGAGCAGGCCTGGTGCGCTGCATCGTTTGGAGTACTGGTACCTGGATTGGGGAGACGGTGCCTGTCATCAGATCCATCCAGACTCTGAAGCGTGGGCCCAGATGCAGGAGATGATTGACGGGGCTGCAGCGTGATGCATTACATTGTAGCTACATTGGCCGTGTACATTGTATTCCTGGTCATGTTCCCCGCACACGTAGCTGCAGGTACGCTGCTTCTCATCACCAGTGGGCTGACTCTTGTAAATAAGATAGACTGGACTGTTGTGCCGTGGTAGCTCCATTCGCATTGCATTGCGGGAACAGGTCGTGGGACTATAGTAGTAGTAGAAGCTACGGGGTACGCTACGCTTCTGGAAGATTTCGTGAAAAAATAATTAATAATAAGTATTGACAAATAGAATGGGATAGTATATAAGGGAATAATTAACTAGAAAGACGAAAGGAAAATAAAATGTCAAAAGCTGTTAATATATTAGAAGTGCTAGAGAAAGCACAACAAAGTCCTGCTAGTGTTAGCAAAAGAAATAAACAAGCTATCATAGATGCCTATGGTCGTGCGTTAACAATGCAAAAAGTTTTAGCAGACTTTATTAAAGTAAACCGACAACTAATGATAGACTTAGCGTTTGGAGAAAATGCTAACCTATTACATGGGAGGGATTACTCACTTCATGTATCACAAAAATTGGGTGCTAAGATTGACAACAAACTCGTTAAGGAAAAACTTGGCGAGATTGCGTACCACCAATGCAAAGTACCAACAGAATATAAACAAATACAAGCTATGCCTTTATCGGAAAGCACGGTTTCGAGAAATAAGAAATCGACAATTGATGAAGTAGCAGACTTTAGAATTTCTGCTTAGTTCCAATAATGCCTAAGTAGTTTGGGGCGAACAATGTTCGCCCTAATACATTGGGGGGTAAACCTCGTTATAGAGATAACTGCACTTGCGAGTAAATCAGGACAGACCTGATGTAGGAATCTGCCCCCCGCATTTCCATTGCATTGCAGTTCTTGTCGCCTTACCTAGTAATAGTAAACCAACACAGGTACACGGCGAGTTGCGAACTTGTTGTGGAAAAGAAAAGTAAAAAAGAATTTGACTATAAAATTAAATGGGAGTAAGAAGTAATTAGAAAGGAAAAATCAAAATGCCAGATAATGATTTAGACAGACGTTTAGCAGTAGTTGAGCAGACCTTTGGTTTAAGAACTAGAGAGAATGCTGTTGCTACTCCTAACCCTAATGATGTTAGAGCAACACATGTTGACAACATTAATTGGAAAGCACTTTATAAAGTTCTTGAAAGTGAAGTCGAAACAATTGTTCTTGATCCTAATTGTCCTCAGTACGTTAAGGAATGGGGACAACGTATCATGCAACGATTAGCACAACATATAACAAGATGAAGTTCTTACTTGCTTTAATCTTGTTTATGATGTCAATGCAGTTGTTGATAATGTTTACTCGACTACCATACTAAACAGTTTCCCTCGAGGGCTGGTGAAGGGCAGGATAACCTGCCCTTTTTTTATGCCTTCACCACACCACGCTGTCCAGCGTACAGCTTCTATCATCTCCAAAAGCATTAACAACATCTAGGTACTTACAAACTTTAATATACTATATCTGGTAATTTTACGCACCCCTACCCCCCAAAACAGCCCGTCGCTCTGGGGTTTTCCCCTAGTGGTTGAGTTTTACACAAATACAAAGTATGATATAACTTTTTTATGGAAAATTCTAAGATCCCAACGGATTTATTAAAATACGAATTAAGAAAGCTACAGATAAAGGTTGCAGAGGAGTCCCGTTCCTCCTTCCTTACTTTTGTAAGAAAAGTGTGGCCTGAGTTTGTTGCAGGAAAACATCATAAAATTATTGCAAAAAAATTTGAAGACATTTCACGTGGAAAAATAAAAAGACTTATTGTGAATATGCCACCTAGACATACGAAGTCTGAGTTTGCATCTCACCTTTTTCCTGCGTGGATGATGGGACAAAAACCAAAATTAAAAATAATTCAGACGACACACACGGCAGAATTATCGTATAACTTTGGTAGGAAAGTGAGGAACTTATTTGATCAACAAGATTTCAAAGATGTATTCCCGAATGTCAGCTTATCACAAGACTCTAAGGCAGCGGGGCGTTTTACAACTAACTCTGGTGGAGAGTATTTTGCTGCTGGTGTGGGTGGTGCTATTACTGGGCGTGGTGCTGACTTGCTTATTATTGATGATCCTCACTCCGAGCAAGACGCTCTCTCACAAACAGCCATGGACAATGCTTACGAATGGTACACCTCTGGACCTAGACAACGTTTACAACCTGGTGGCGCTATTGTTATAGTTATGACTCGTTGGTCAGTAAAAGATCTAACGGGAAAATTAATGGCGGCTCAAACTAATGAAAACTCAGATCAGTGGGAAGTGGTCGAGTTTCCAGCTGTCTTGAATGATAAACCATTATGGCCTGAGTTTTGGAAACTAGATGAACTTAAAGGTGTTAAAGCTTCGCTGTCAGAACAAAAATGGCAAGCTCAATGGCAACAAGCTCCAACGTCAGAAGAAGGTAGTATTATTAAACGAGAGTGGTGGAAAGTGTGGCCTAAACCTGAAATACCTGATTTAATGCATGTCATACAAAGTTATGACACAGCGTTTAGTAAAAAAGAAACAGCAGACTATTCAGCTATAACAACGTGGGGTGTATTTAAACCCGTGGAACACGGACCATGGAACATCATACTTCTTGCTATGCGTAAGGGACGTTGGGATTTTCCCGAGCTTAAAAAGATTGCGTTAGAACACTGTACATACTGGGAACCCGAAACAATCTTGATTGAAGCCAAAGCTTCTGGTATGCCCTTAACTCAGGAGCTACGTCAATTAGGAATTCCTGTAGTAACTTATACGCCTAGTAAGGGCAATGATAAGCATGTACGTGTAAACTCCGTAGCTCCACTTTTTGAAGCAGGACAAGTATGGGCAACCGACGACCGTTGGGCAGAAGAAGTTATTGAAGAATGTGCTGCTTTCCCTTATGGTGAACATGACGATTTGGTCGATTCAACAACACAAGCGTTGTTGCGTTTCCGTCAAGGAAACTTCATACAATTAGATTCAGACTATAAGGATGAACCACAATTTCTTGTAGGCATGAGGGAGTATTATTAATGAGCGCAAAAATTTTAGAGAGACTTAGAAAAAAAGCTCTTGATCTTGTTATGGATAATAAACCAGACGAAGTAAGAGAAACGCTTGAGCAAATTAAAACGTTAGAAGAAATGATGGCTGCTTCTACAAAAAAACAAGAAGGTATAGAATCAATAAAAACAGCTGATACTTTAGAACAAAGACCTGTGTTAGATCTTGTTACACAGAGATTGAATAAAGAACAAGAATTATTAAAAGTACAAAGTGACAGAGCGCAAAAATTAAAAAATAAAGGTGTTAATGATCCTTATTATAAAAAATATGATGAAGGGTCTATTTTTTCAGGTGCCAACACCTATGATGACTATTTAGAATTGATTGAAGATTATGCTCAAAGGGAAGCTAATTATTTAGGAAGTCGCGCTGACTACAAAGGAGTACCCTACGAAAATAGATTAGAGATTGCAACAAATAGATTTAAAAGAGAGGCTAATAAAGATATTATTAATAGAAAACTTTATATTAATTATGGAGGTAAGGATTTAGATGATGTGGGAGGTTTTACAACCAACAGTCCTAAAGAATTACAAATTCAAGAAAATTTTAATGTATATGCTGATGACCTACTTGCTAATTTTAAACAAGGTAAGGATGTTATTCCTTATAAAGGAAATGATGGTTTAGTTTACACAAATGCTGATGAAATAAAAAAAGTTAAACAAATAGAAGAAAAAGAAGCATTAGATAAATTAAGAGCTGATAAAGAAGCTATTTTTAAAGAACATGAATATGTAAAACAAGCATATAAATCTAATTATGATCCAACATTAAAACCTGATTTTTCCAGAGAGGGATACACGAGTTATAAAAATAAAGTTTATAATCGTTTAAAGAAAGGCACTTATATTAAAAGAGATAGAAACATGAATCCTGTTTTAGATGAGGAGGGTAATGTTCAATTTTTAGATTGGAGTAAACAAAGTGATTTAATTGATATTCAATATCAAAAACAACTAGAGGCAAAGATGCCACCTGGAGGTAGTCTTGCATACATTAAAGCTAAAATACCTAATCTTGAAAAAGGACATGAATTAATGAAAACAAGAAGATTAGCTATTCTTGATCAAGATGATCCAGTTAATTTAAAACAAATACAATATCCAACATTTTTTACAACAGAGCCTAGAAATAAAATTCACATTCGTTTGGAAACCGATCTTGTAAAAGTTCTTGACGGAATTAAAGATTTATCCTCTACTTTATTACGAAGTGCAGATTCAAAAAAAATGTTAAAAAAATTAGAAAGAACAAGGAATGCTATTGTAAAAGATATGAAACTACTTGGATTAGAATCTAGAATATTAAATGATACAACTGGTAAGTTTAGAGCTTATGGACAAGCCTTTTATGATTCAGGTCAATTAGTTAATTCTTTAAAAGGGGTAAAAAAATTTAATTATATTGGAAGTAGTTTAGATTTAGATCCCTCAAAAATGAATAGAAATATAAAAAAATTAGATGGTGATTTTGTATTACCTGATGGATTTAAAGATGGGGGTTTCGCTTCTTTTCAAGAAGTGCTAGAATATAATAATGGCTAAGATATCTGAAACAATTGATAAAATGATAGACAGTATTCCAGGTGTAACTGTATCTACAGAAGGATTACCCAAAAAATATCAGCCTCGCGTTGACACAGATGAGAGTGTAGATATATTCGAAGATACGGATACAGTATACGATTCAGCTACAGGAGAAACAATTACTAAGTCTGCTGACGTTATTAGAGAAGAAAGAAAACAAGTAGGTAAAGATAGAGAAGAAGCTATACTTCAAAATTTAAGTAAAATTATTCCAAACGCTGCCGATTGGGCAACAGAAGAACTTATATTTCCTTTGTATGCTCCCACCGCTTTAGTAAAATATGCTATGGATATTGTTGGTGGACCAGATATTCCAAGCGCATCTGTTTTAAATAATTTTGTTAGTGCTATTGAAGCCGAGCAATATGCACAAGGAACAGGTCCAATAGAAAGTGGTGCATATACTGTTGGAAGTTCAGGAGTTGGTTTAGCTGGTGGTGCTCTAGTGTATGAAGCAGCTTTAGATAAAGTTAAAAAGGAATTACCAAAAGTTTACAAAGGTCTTACACGACTATTTCCTTACTGGGTAGATCATGTTCACAACAATGCTCCAGGAATAATAAAAAATGCTAAAAAAGCAACTAAAGGACAAAAAGCGTTAGGTCTTATAGCAGGTTTTGGAAAACAAATAAAACATATGGTGCAAGTACCAGGAGACATACGTTTTAGAGCAGGTGCTAATTTAGGTAGACTAGCAATAGGAGGTACGGGTGCAGGTATATTAATTAACCTTTTAATGTCAAAACCTACGGGAGGAGAAGGCTTGATGGCAGATACCCCTTCAGAACGCATAAAATACCTAAGTGCTGAAATGTTAAAAATTGGTTATAAAAATAAATACGGTGTTGATATAGATCTTTCAAGTGATGATATTATTTACGACCAACAAGATAACACAATGGTTTTAACACCAGGAAAAGTTGCTGAAGTTATAGCTCGAACAGGAGAATATATTCCAATTGATACAAATGAGATTGAAATGGTTCAAGATGTGCTAGGATATGGGTATGATACAGAAACTGATGAAGAATCTTTAGCAAAATCAAAAAAAATAGAAGAAGAATATATAGCTGAACAAGAACGTTATAAAAACCTACCACTAAATAGAAAAATAGGAGAAGGTCTTGAATATTTTTTTGAAGATGTCGGTTCTCGTAAATTACCGCAAGATATGAAAAAGTTAGCAGGATTACCTTTTTCTTTACTAAAAAAAATTCGTGATAGCGAGTACGTACAATCTAGTAAACAATCTTTTCAAGAGGCTCTTGGTATAGCAGATCCAGTTGAAGGATCAGAAGAAAAACCTTTTGATCTGTACTCTATGACAGATGAAGGTATAATTGAGGATGCAAAAGATATGGCAGAGAATGAAAGATATATGCAGGATAAAATGGATAAAACTTTACAGACGGCACCTTCTATAAATCAAATGGCCGTGGGCGGTGAACCAGGACAATTTAGTGATTCAATGATTACAGGGATGGAAGAAGATATAAATGTGGATGATATAATTAATCAACCAGGTTTTGAATCTATGTCAGACTTTGACATTTTTGAAGAAGCAAAAAAACAAGGTTATCAAGAATACGAAGTAGCAGGTAAACTATTAGGGAAAGTTCCTTTATGGGCAATTGGCGATGTACCTAAACCAAATATTCTTACACAAGATTTAACAAAAACTCAAAAAAAACTTTTAGATGATTTGGCTAAAAAAGTTGGTAATGAAGATGAAGTACTTACACAGATTGATGAAATATCCGAAGCTTTTGTAACACCAGCAGGTGACACTGCTGTAGATGTAGCCAAAACAAAAAAAACAATTATTGACTCACCTGAAGATGCAGAGTCAGTATTTTACTCGGGCCTTGAAGCACGGCTCATGGACCCTAACACACCAAAGACATTTAATAGCGCTGATGATTTTTTTAAATTTTTACAGAACAAACAAATTTCTAAAAAAGAAGTAGGCGATAATATTCTTGATAATTATATCGCTGTTTCGACAAAAAACGGAACACCATTAAATACAGCCGACATGTTAAAGATTGTGCGTCAAGCACCGATGCGTAAAGTAGAGTCAGTTATTTATGGTGATGCGTCGTATGGTGGCGCAAAGCAAGCAAAGTATCCTGGTTATCAAGAACCAGGTGCGTTGCCTAATAGCTATAGAGAATCCGTATTATATCTTGATCCAAAACATATCCCTCAAGATCCAGATAAAATACCTGGAACTGTGCATGACTTTACAGAACGATACGTGATCGGGTGGTCGCGGCTCACGGACCGTAATGCAACATTACCTGTAGAAAAAACAGCACAAGGAATTGAAGAAGCAGTAGACCCTGCTATGATTAGAACACTCAAGCGTAATCAGAAAAAAATAGATAGACAATTAAAAGGATTAGAGTTTTCTGCAATTAGAAGATTACAACGAGAGGGATTAATAGATTTAGGTAGTGATGAGTATATAGATGATTTAACAATGGCAGAAGTTAGAAATATATTAGATATTGATACCATGGCAAAACTAAGAAGTATTGACGAGCCATTAGAACAACAAATTTTACAATTTAGAATGAAAATGGATAGTGACGCCGCAAAGTTACAAAAAATGGAAGCGGCAACCAAAGGACCACAAGCTATTGTAACATTTGCTGATGAAATACAATCTGATATTTTACAACAAGCTAAAAAATTAGAAAATGATTTACGAGAACAATTAGGTGATATTCTTGATTTACCAAAAGATAAAAGATCAAAAGCACTTGGTGAACAACGCACACGTTATCAAGGTGGTGCAAGAAACGTAGAGCCTGAAGTATTAGATTTTTATACACAAAATGAAACAATTTTTAGACCAATGTTTAGCACAGCAGAAGAAATGCAAGGATTTGTAGATGAATTTGTAAAAAATAAACAAGCTATTGAAGTGGTGGCAAAAGGAGGGCCTACTCCAAGCGATGATGCTATAAAAGCGATGAACGCTGCTATTGCTAAAGAAAAGAAGATGCTAGAACAATTAAACGTTGGATTAAGTGAAGGAGCTTTAAAACAATTATTTCCAAATTTACCATTTAAAAGTAGAGACGAATGGGGCGATATATTAATTAAAAGAGATTTAACAGAAGCGGCACAACGATTGTTTATAGACAAGGTTGATGGTGCTGCTCAGTGGTATGCAGTAACTCCTGCTAATCTTGTTAAAAATAGATATAGTCAAAGCGGTGGAACCGCCGTGCCAATTAATCAACGAACAAGAGATATGAAGGGCATTGGTACTGAAGAATTTTATGGTGGTCCTACTAGCGTTGATTCTAAAGGAAAACATTATACTTCAACAGTAGAAAAAGCACTTAAACGAGCAGCGAAAGAAAATAACTCTGAGTTTAAGATTATTAAAGTAGATGGCGTTGGTGATGTTTTTGCTGTAAAGCTTACCCCTGAAATGTTATTACCACATAAAACTCATAGAAAAAAAGGAGGTATGGTGTATACTCCTGAAATAATTGATATATTTGAGGCAGCATAATGGCAGTTGATAAACCTATAGGATTTGTACCAGCACAAGAAGAAGTAGCTGAACAAATGGTAGAACTAGAAGGCGGTAATTTCTCTGATGGTTTAACACCTAATGTAGAAATGATGGAAGATGGTTCTGCTTTAATTGGAGAACAAACACAAGAATTAGCTACAACATTTGATATGAACTTAGCTGAAGTTCTTGATGATAATGTTTTAGGACAAATATCTAGTGAATTACGTCAAGCTTTTGAAGACGATAAAGCTTCAAGAAAAGAATGGGAAGATACATATAAAAAAGGATTAGATCTTTTAGGATTTAAATATCAAGAAAGAACAATGCCTTTTGCTGGTGCGAGTTCCGTGACTCATCCAATGTTATCCGAGGCTATTACACAATTTCAAGCACAAGCTTATAAAGAATTATTACCAGCAGGTGGACCAGTTAATACACAAATTTTAGGTAATGTAACACGACAAAAAGAAGAGCAATCACAACGTGTAAAAGATTACATGAATTATCAGATTACTTATGAGATGGAAGAATATGATCCTGATATGGATTCCTTATTATTTTATTTACCTCTTTCAGGTTCTGCTTTTAAAAAAGTTTATTTTGATGATGGGTTAGGAAGAGCTGTCTCTAAGTTTGTTCCTAGTGATGATTTGTATGTTCCTTATCAAACAACAGACTTTCCGTCATGTGAAAGAGTTACTCATGTAATTAAAAGAACAAAAAATGAAATTAGAAAACTTCAAGTAGCAGGAATGTATCGTGATGTAGACTTATCTGTCTATACCGATGAAACAGGATTACAAGAAAAAGAAAATCAAATTGCTGGGGTAAGAAAAAATTATCATGATGAAGATTATCAATTATTAGAGATGCATGTTGATTTAAACCTTGAAGGTATAGATAGTGATGACGGAATTAAAGTTCCATATATTGTAACCATTGACGAAGGTTCTTCTAATGTTTTATCAATTTATAGAAACTATGCAGAGAATGATCAAAAACAAAAGAAAAGACAATATTTTGTACACTATAAGTTTTTACCTGGGTTTAGTTTTTACGGCTTTGGTCTTATCCACATGCTCGGGGGTCTCTCAAGAACAGCAACATCAGCTCTTAGACAACTTCTCGATGCAGGTACGTTGTCCAATCTCCCTGCAGGTTTTAAAGCTAGAGGGTTGCGAGTTAAAGACGATGACAACCCACTCCAACCAGGAGAATTTAGAGATGTAGATGCACCTGGTGGTAGTTTACGAGACGGTTTATTACCTTTACCTTATAAAGAACCATCTCAAACATTATTTCAATTATTAGGTTTTTGCGTAGAAGCAGGTTCACGATTTGCTGCTATTGCTGATCAAAAAGTAGGGGACGCAGCTCAAGCTGGTGCTCCTGTTGGAACCACAATGGCATTAATGGAACGCGGCGCAAGAGTCATGTCTGCTATTCATAAACGTTTACATTATGCACAAAAAATAGAATTTAAGTTATTAGCAAAAATATTTGCTGAAGCATTACCTTCTAGGTATCCTTATGAAGTAGGATCTGATGCTGTTCCAAGTTTAAAAGTTGAAGACTTTAGTGATGATATAGATGTTATTCCTATATCCGATCCAAATATATTTTCTATGTCTCAACGTGTTACGTTGGCACAGACTCAATTACAATTAGCACAAGCTGATCCAGGATCTCATAATATGTATGAAGCTTACAGAAGAATGTATCAAGCACTTGGTGTTAAAGATATTGATATGATTTTACCTGTTCCTCCTGAACCACAACCACAAGATCCAGGATTAGAGAATGCATCTTCATTAAAAGGACAAGGTTTAACGGCTTTTAGAGGACAAAATCAAATGGCTCACGTTGATGCACACCGAGCATTTATGTCATCTATGTTAGTTAAAAATAATCCTCAAGTAATGGCAATATTACAAGGTCATATTATGGATCATGTAAGCATTCAAGCAAGAGAAGAAGTAGAAGAAGAGTCAAAAGCACAAATAGAACAAGTTGCAGCTAAATTTGGTGGTCAAGTGCCAGAAGAATTACAATTACAGATGCAAGAAGAGATAGAAAGTCAAGTTTCAGAAAAAATTGCTGAAATGACCGATGAAATGGTAGCTGAAGAAGCAGAAATGCTACAACAAATGAGTGAAGATCCTCTTGTTGGATTAAAACAACAAGAAATTAACCTTAGAGCACAAGATTTACAAAGAAAATCAATGGTAGATGAAGCTAAAATAGGTATTGATGAACAAAAATTACGTCAAGATGCACAAATTGCTCAAGATCGTATTGATTCTCAAGAAGATATTGCTCAATTAAGAGCTAATGTTAATTTAACAAAACAAAAAGAAATAGAAAAAAGCAAAAAACGTCCAAGAACTGTGGATGTAAACAAAAATATTCGTTTTGATAACTAATCTAGGGCTTGTAAAAGTGTCTTCTAAGTCTAATGTAGAAACTATGAGTCAAGCTGAAGAAAAATTACATAAATGGTTTGAAGAATTAATGGTTATGGCAGAAAAAACTTCCAAATGTGATGAAGATAATATACTCTTAGCAGGTGCTTTCATGAGTGCAGCTCGAGTTTTATATTTTAATCATATGAATCCTGATGATGCAAAGCATATCATGGAGCAAAACACGTTTGATTTTATTGAGTTAATAAAACCAACAATACATTGAGGTAAAAAATGGTAAAATATTATAATGGGAAATTATATCCAAATGCAAAAATGACTGTCTCTAGTGATTTAAATCCTTATGCAGGTCCTACTGTAAATAAAGCTTATGCTCCTTCAACAGCAGCTTTAAGAGTTCAAGGTCCTTCAAAAGTAGATAATTTAGGTAGTGGACCAAAAGGTCAACGCAGTAAAATGCAAATTAAAAAGGTTCCTTTTAAAGGCGTTTTTTAGTGGACAACATCCCTACTTTTAACGCTTATTACAGCGAAAGGTATGGATGGACATTAAAAAAAGAAGAGATTATGGGAGAGTGTAAAAATTGTAACCATGGCTGTCATTGCAGCGATGGTGGTTCTTGTCAATCATGTGATTGCAAAAACTGCGAACATGATGTAAGTTAATCGCTTTAAAAAGGAGGTCATATGAACCTATTAAAAGATTTATGGGCACACGTTAAAGAGTGGTCGGATTGGAAAATGAAGGATTGGATCAAGGCGGGTATTGTAGCTGTCGTTGTTGTAATCGTTATTTCTAGCATGACAGGTGGAGCTGCATAATGTTAAATCTCATCGGTGGATTACTAGGAGGTAAAGGCGGAGCCTTAAAACAAATTACTAATGTAATCGATGAACTTCATACCTCAGAAGAAGAGAAATTAGATAAAAAGATTTTAATGCAACGCATTCAACAAAAACTCGCTGAGAAACAGTTGGATGTCAATGCAAAAGAGGCAGGTCACCGCTCCGTATTCGTGAGCGGTTGGCGCCCTGCTATAGGATGGGTCGGAGCCTTTGCTTTAATGTTTGAGTTCATTTTATCCCCTTGCATAGAATGGTACGCAAAATTTTCTGGTATGGCTATTTCAGCTCCTGAAATTCAGACTGGGCCCTTACTAGCAATTGTCACTTCAATGCTCGGAGTCGCGGGCATGAGAAGTTTCGAAAAAGCCAAGGGATTAACTAAATAGGAGATAGCCATGGCTAATACTAAAAGAATGAATAGACTTGAAGAGCTTGGTCGAGTAGATTCAGAAAAAGCTTACACTAAAAAAGGTAAGAAAAATTTAAAAGCAGAGAAAAAAAGAATTGTAGGAGAATTGAAAAAAAACCGTGGTGGTAGCATGGGCGGAGGAATGAATCCAATGGGTTATTCTAAAGATCCAACTGTTGAAAGCATCGTTGGTTATAATCCTAATAGAATGAAAAAAGGAGGCGCTACAAAACGTAAACCGATTAAAAGACGTGGTGGCGGAATAGCTAAACGTGGAATGGGGATTGCAAAATGAGTGATAAAAAGGAATTAATAGATAGACTTGACGATCTTAGAGAAAAATTAAAAAAAGGAAATTTGGGCGAAGCAGGAATAGCAGGAATGATTGCTAGTGCTCAAAGATTTTTTGATAACATGGACCCTGACGATAAAAAAACGTTAAGAAATAAATTTAACAGTAATATGAGTCGTTTTAGAAAAAGAAGAAAAGCTTTAGGAGATGCTAAACCTGGAGCTGTCCCTAGGGTAAAAAGAAAAAAAGATGGACCTGATCTTACAAATAGAGCTTCTGGCGGTGTAATTAGACGTAGAGGTGGTGGAATTGCTAAACGTGGGTTTGGAATAGCGAAGTAATGGCAATACCTAAAGGACCAGGAATGGGCGTTAGGCAACGTATAGCTAATGCGGCAAACTTAGGAAGAAATATTGCAAGAAAACCTATTGGTGATCCAACTGGTCAAGGCTTAAAAGGTAAAACTTTAACAGGTGGTACTATGCAAATAAAAAGAAACGTTGGAACTAAAGTTCCTGAAACAAGAAGAAAAGGTGGAATGGTAAAAAGTTCTGCTCAAACTTCTGTTATTAAAGGAGCCCAAGCACCAGGATCAAGAGAAGGATCTACTATTGGTGGACCAAAAGCAAAAGGTTCTAGAGAAGGATCTGTTATTAAAGCTAAAGATGGTAAATGGATTCAAAAAGCAATTAAGAAACCAGGTGCACTTCGTAAATCTTTAGGTGTAAAAAAAGGAAAAGATATTCCTGCAAAAAAACTTAATACCGCAGCGAAGAAAAAAGGTAAACTGGGACAAAGAGCAAGATTAGCAAAAACTCTTAAAGGTTTTAAATAAAAAGTGCCATTTAGATCTAAAAAACAACGAGCATATCTTTATGCTAATAAGCCAGAAATGGCAAAAAAATGGGCTTCAGAACATGGAAATAAGATTGTAAAAAAGGATTCAGGAGGGTATATAGAGGTTTATCCGAGAGGATTTAGTAGAATGCTCCCGAGTAAAAGACAGAAAACTAAAATATTTATATAAGGAGAAAGAATGTCTGAAGTTTTAAAAAAAAGAATACGTGACCACGAAGGATTTCGTGATACCCCCTACCTTGACTCGCTAGGTAAGGCTACGATAGGGTTCGGGCACCTCATTACTGATGAAGATGAATTTGAAAATGGAAAACAATATAGCAAAAATGAATTATTAAAATTATTTGATAAAGATTTTGCAAAAGCAGAAATGGGCGCTGATCAATTAGTTGGTCATATTCAAGAATTACATATTGAAGCTAAAAATATAGTAACGGAAATGGTTTTTCAGCTTGGAACTCAGGGGGTCAGAAATTTTAAAAATATGCTTTCTGCCCTTGAAGCACGCGATTATCAAAAGGCAAGTATGGAAATGTTGGATTCCCGTTGGCATGCACAGACAACCAATCGTTGCGAAAGTTTGTCAAAAATTATGGCTCAATGCGCTTAGAGAATTTTTTTACATATTACAAAAAACAATTAATCTCTAGACAAGACCAAGTAAAACAAGCTATATTACAAGGTGTAAAAGATTGGGAGGAATATAGGTATTTAACAGGTAAGTTACATGCCTTAGAACAAGAAGTACAGGAACTCACGGACCTGCTAAAGAAAACGGAGCTAGAAGATGAATAAACCTAAACTAAT
>VTLG01000953.1_pt1 | contig 23582 bp, 31 predicted proteins | sample 4694571 | NCBI WGS metagenome assembly VTLG01 (sample SAMN12604809, study PRJNA352737) | marine metagenome | biome: ENVO:00000447; feature: ENVO:00000209|ENVO:00000569|ENVO:01000036; material: ENVO:00002151; isolation source: viral sequences binned using virsorter ...
CAAACTGAGAATGTGCAAACGCCCTGAGTTCTGCAAAGTTATTGTATATGTGTTCATAACATTGCTCTATCTTTTCAAACTCCAGTACCTTACCATTCTTAAACTCTACCTCCAGAGCATCGTCAACAGTGGGGTCCAGAAGAAACATCATAATAACTATTTTATACATGGTCCTTACCCGTCCTGGATAGCATATCCAGCGTGTCTGCTTCTTCATCCATGCTATTTACAGCATTATTCAAACGCCAATAGACAGAAACAAGCTTGTTGTAGTCGCTCATCCACATATCACCGTCGCAGTCCATCAATGTAGAAACTGGTTCGCAAACCATTGGCGCTATGCGTCTGATAAACTCTTCAGCTGTAATTTCTTCATTGTGTGACCATTTAATCATCTTAGAACTCCTCTGTTACTACATCCATTCTACCAGAACTCTTGTCATATAGCAAGCGGTCAGCTGTACCAACGTCACCAGTGTACCGGCATTTCAGAACTCTCAGGGTGGTAGTGTTGCACTCCACAGGATCGTCGCTTTGTGTATTTCTCTCCAAGGATATCACGCTGTCGCTGATTTGACTTATCCCGTGACTGCCCCTGAGATGCCCTAGGTTGACCTCCATGCCTTCCTCATGCGACCTGTCAGACGATAAGCGTCTCAGGTGCGTGACTAGGTGTATGCAGCAACCTGTCTCTTCAGTGACCTGTCTCAGGAGGGTCATGGTGCGGTCAATTGCCTTACGCTCATCAGTGACTTCCAAACCAGACACTAGAATGCTCAGGTGGTCAATAAATACCACTTGACAATCCAAGCCCTGCACCATGTACCGGACACGATCCAGCAAGTCATCCATCTCCAGAGATCCAAAATGATCGTAGATAAATACTCGTCCAGTTCCTAGAGTATTGTCAAAGTATTCCCTGATTTGTTCTCTCGAATACTTCTCGAATACTTCATTAAGATGTAGGCGGTCGTTGGCTTCAACCGCCAAGATACCACGCCTGGTACGATCTACTGATTCTTCAAGGGCAATGATGCCAATGCTCTGATCTGTGTTCTTCAAATAATAGTGCTGTAGCTCCCGTAGCAGAGAACTCTTGCCTACCCCTGTGCCAGCTGCCCAAGTGACGATCTCCCTGGCCCTAGTGCCAAGGGTCTTGCTTTGCAGCTGCGGGAAAGGAAAGGGCATACTGCGTAGGTTCTGCTCAGACCATAACCCATTAAAGTCCGTAGCGGCGTTTCTGATGCCAGCTGGGGTGTAGCATTGGGTATTCTTCAGCCGTGCAAGGAACTCGCTCTGTAGGCCCTTGGCAGTGTACTCACAAGCGTCCTTGTGTTCTAGCTCTACGATGTACGCCTTACCAGGTCTGAGTAGCCTGGCGCATCGCTCTGCGTTCTGTCGAGCCTCTGGCTCTGCATCGAAACAGATAAACACCCGATTGAACTTTTCAAGCAATTCAAGGTTGCTCTTGAAGTCACGCTCTGCACTGGCTTGTCCTGATCGTATGGACATTACATGGACAATCTTGGATGTGTGTCTTCCCTTGCTATAGGTCTGTGCATCTGGCGAGACACTGTTAGCCATCTGGAACGCTGCCAGTGCGTCTGCTTCGCCCTCAGTGACGATCAGGGTGTTGGAACTTACCCCGACATCCTTGCCCAAGGTCTGCGCTCCGAAAAGAATTGAATTCTTGAAATCCCCCTCTGTCTTGAATTCTTTCCCTTGGTTCCTAATCTTGGTAGCAATCCGCATACCGTCCTTGTCAAAATAGGGAAAGACAGTTCTAAGGTCGGAAGCGGTAACATCGTATAGGTCTTGCACTGCCTTGGATATATTCCTAGAGGACCAAGGTGTGTCTGGTTTGGGTTGCTTTCTCAAAGGTTGCACGTAATCCTCTCTTGTCTCGCCATAGCTATTACAACTGAAGCAATATGTATGCCCATCGTTGTAAACGGCTAAGGCATCTGATGATTCACATTTGTTACAGGGTTGGTGGGTCTTAACGGCTACAACATCGCTCATCTAATGATTTACCTTCTTGCTTAACATCGTCTGAAGACCGTCGTCGTCTTCCTCTTCCAAGTCTACATCAAAGTGAGGCTCTTGGTCAAGATAAATCTTGAATTCTTCAAGGGCCATGCAGATAAAATACTCAGCTGGCTTGTTATTGATCTCAGCCAAAGTCTGTAGAAATGGGGTTACAGACTTGTCCAGACCAAATACATCCTCCAAGCCTTTCATAAACATTTGAAAGGGCAATGACGGGGCGCTTCCTGTAATTCCGTTGCTCATTCGAACCTCATCTTTCCGGTATCTTTGGGCAAGTGCATGATTTGAATTCTGCACAAGTGTTATCTATTGGGAGATAATCCCAATCGGGACAATAGTGTGCGTAATTTCCTTCTAATTTTCTACCGTGCCAACGGTAGCACTCTCTATCAAATGTATCGTCAGTCACTTGAACCTCTTGAACAAAATATAAAATATTGTCAGGACGAGTATGTAGACAGAGACCTGCATTACCTCAGAAAAGTACAGCCCATCAAGGGGAAAGGGATTATTTCCCGACATTGGCTATCTCCCCTGCCAGTGCTGCGTATCCTGCTATATCGACAAAACTATCGTCCTTGGGTGTTTCGATGCTACGTGCGACTTTCATCAGGACCATCATCATAGCAACATCGACAGGCGTTAGGTCATCAGGTTTGGACCGGACATAGGTGGTCCACAGTGCTGCAATCCTGGCATGGTTTAGATATGCGTCTCCGTATTGCTCAGCACGTTCGCCATTGATTATCTTACAAGCGGTTTCCAGAATTTCGTCTCTATTCATCTCTTACGGTATCCTCTATGTAGTATCCAACAGGGGTTAATCCTTCATGGGAGAAGTCATTGTCCATGACCTCTTTAGCGTCATAATACGGACGCTTTTTTGTTGTTTTGACACGTTGGCGATACACTGGTGATTGTAAGGAATGTGCCTCTTTGCTTCGACGTTTCATTTTGGTCTCCATGTTATAGGCTGTTATTAATAGTTTTCCGACAAGTCCTGCAAACATTGAATATTGTGGTCCTCTTCGATTTCGTAGGTGTAGGCTTGGCGTATTGCGTGGCGACAGACAGAACAAATATCGTTTTGTATTGGCTGGCTGTCTGGCAACTTAGCGTCACAGATAGCGCACCTCATGTCTCAATCCGGCTTTCGGTTTCAATCCATACGTGGGCACCACAAGATAGAGGTTTATCAGGATTATAAACTATCCTGCATGGTCCGTCAATATATATCTCATGGGCATAGTCATTAGTTTTATAGGTCTTGCAAGTTAGAGGTGGTTTCCTTGTGTTGTTTTTTCGATTGGCTTTTATTACATGCTGGTTCACATGGATAATCTTCTTCATAGTTTATTCCTCCTACGGTGTCGCTCTATAGAGTACTCTATAGTGCTACAGTGTAACCTTTATTAATATCTCTATAGTGTACTCTATAGAGTATAATATAGTACGACACCGTCGATTGTCAAGGGGTAAGAATTAATAAATGTCTGGATTGGTCTTTTCTGTTGCTTCGATGTCGTCTGCTAGTTCGCAAATTGGCACGTATGCGTAGTCTAGTATCTCTTCGGTGTATATTCTAGCTGCATTCTTGTTGCTGAGGGGATACATTCCTTCAATTGTCGCTTCTAGGAATTGTCGTAGGTGTTCAAACACTACTAATTGGTTGTCGTTTAAACTATGCATTGTCTAACTGTCCTCCATGTCTGACAAAACGCTAAATTCTTCATGCGTCATTTGTCTGGGTTTACTCCAATAGTGTTCTTCGAGGTAATCATTTACCACGTCTACGCCATACTTGTCAAACATTATAGACAAGAAATCGGATGATTCCATGCCGTCGATCATATGAGGCCATGCGCTCATACGCAAAGCTTGAATGTAGTTTTCGCAGTCTAGTTCTAGTGTCATTGTCTAACCTCCAATTGGTACAATTGAACGCATGTTATACCATGCGCTCCATTGTGTCAATTAGTGATCTAGGAATGTTATGGGTTTCTTGGTGGTCCAGCAAAGCGAACAAGTGCCGCAACTGTCTGTCTTATCCAGTTGGACCGGGCAGGTAATAGCATCCTTGGCAGTGTTGTGGATTGTGTTAGCAGATAGATTGTCACTTGGCAATGTGGAGAACCTGATTGCGAAGCGATCGAAGCCTAGGACATTACGAGCGTGGCGTAAGGCGTCACCTACTGGCTTGCCTGGATGGTGTCTGGAATAGCCATAGACGTGCAACTTGTCGCGTTTGGCAACTTGGATTTGCCAAAATTTAACATAGTCGGCAGAGTAGAAGTCACCTAGGACATGCAAGCGGACCAAGTAGCCACGCTTGTGTTTTTTATCTAAGGCGTCCAGTTCTGTTTTCAGGCGAGCTTCGAGGCCTACGGTGTCGATACGGTGTGCAAATGGCATGTTGTTCCCATAGCAGTCTAGCCAATGCTCGCAAGCGCTGTCACATGTCTTACGCTCTTCCAAGGTTAAGGTATAGATCGGCATACCAGCAAGTTTTCCCTTGGTAACCTTGCGACCAAGCTTTTTGTTAGTCGAGGGCTTCAAGGCCTTGTGTGCATAGGTGTCAAGGGTATGGACATTCTTGCTGTACATTGTGCGACTGTCGACGATGGCCGCATGGGTTTGCTTTAAAGTTGTCATTGTCTAGCCTCCCTTTCTGGTTTCCAGTAGTTGTCTTCCAGGTGTTGGTCTACCACATCCTGGCCATGCGTGTCCCACATTTTTTGCAAAAAGAAATGGGATTGTCTGCCGTCGATAAGAAACTGGCCCCATCCATTGGCTGGACCGTCTAAGGCTTCCACGTATCGTTTACAATCGTTCTCTAATGACATTGGCTAGTCCTCCAACCATTGCTTGAACGTCTTAGGAGTGCTGTCTTGTGCAACACACCATACATATATCTCATAGCGGTCGAATAGTCTAAGCATTTCGTCCGAAGATCTATGTCGTTGTAAGGCAATGAACCGCCGAATTGATGCGTCTGTTTTCATCATTTGATAATCCTCGATTGATACAATAGAACGCCAGGAATATCCTGGCGCTCTGTCGTATTAACCTGCGAAGTTGTGCAAGTAGCGAACCGCCGCCTTACGCTCTACATAGAGCGACCGCCGTCCAGCATGGATGCCGGTCATGGTCGGGCCGGTAGTAATACCCCAACGGGATTTAACAGCCCGCTTGCGATATAATCCCCAGGCGAACCGCTTGCCATGGGTTCCGTCATTTAATTCCGCAGTCTTTACAAATTTAGCCATTGTTTGGTTTCCTTTCATAATGGCATTGAAACAATAGAACGCACCTTGAACGATGCGCTCCGTTGTGTCAACGCACGAACGTGACAGCGCCTGGGTGTTGCCATTCCCAATAGCCGTCATGGTTAGTAGCCCATTTTACGAGCTCAGGATGTACATAGGGATACCCGCCTCGAAAATCGCCATAGTAATCAATTAGTCCGTCGCCATGTTCGTCGCATACTTGGATTGTCTCATCCGGGCCATCAACCACCATGTAGGCATATGGCTTCGCGCCGTCTATTGTCGGTAGTGTGTCTATAAGTTGCTTCGCGTTCATTGTTTTCCTCGTTTCTAGGTTTAGACAATTTGTCTCTATCTCTATGGGTTTCCCCATAATACCAGTACAGTCCCTAACTATGTCTGCGGTTCGGCAGAAATAAGGCGATAATAAGGCGATTTCATTTTCATACAATAGGTCAGCATTGTTGACCATCTCCGATCTGAGAAGGTCAATGGTGCTGACCTATGCGCCTAAGCAAGGGCCGTGCCAACTATGCTACATTCGCGCAGTTTATTTTCAGATACCTTGATAGTCTTTTGGCCAACGCGCACCAGCGGGCTTCTGAGAGCGTTTTAGGACCATATGCGTCAAACGCATACCTGTATATGCATCCATTCACCAGGCGCATGACAAGCAAAAACAATGCCAAACTATATTCAATTGGCACACTCACGCACACTTTTGAAATATTTGTTGCAATCCTGCAACAGTGACAAATTTGTCACACACCATTGTTGCACAATTGTCACACTGTTGCCCAAATGCAACACAGTGACATTATTGCAACAGTGATATATAGGCAACAGTGACAAATTTGTCACACCATTGGATGTTCACGGTTTGTTCCAATTGCACAATTTTGTTCACGTTTTGTTCTCGGTCTCCGTCTGTTCACGTTTTGTTCTCTTGGTCCACTTTTGTTCCACTTTTGTTCTCAACCTTGGACAAAACAGGAACAAAACGAGAACGCGACCCCCCCAGTGGTGGTTAGTTACTTTATAGTCCAGTGCGTTCATTCCGGGGGGTATTTTGAAAACCTATTGACACAATTGTAAATCTGTAGTATAATAATACTATGAAGTATTTCTATTATACCTTAGCTACAATATTGGTTCTTTGTGGAACCTATGCTCACATAACAATGATGCCTTGAAATACATTCCTGGATACCTTGGTGGCACACCTGTGGTAGTGCTAACATTACGAGAGCAAATCGTAAACAAACTGAGAAAAACCATATGCCGAAAACAAGAAAGTTTGCCAGCTACGAAGACCCAAAACCCTTAGACAAGGAGATGACCTCTAAGGAATATGAGTTTGTCGTTCAGTTAGTAGACAAGCACCAAGAGCCTGAGCAAGCATTTCACGCAGCTGGGTACAAAGCTGAAGGCTCCCATGCAGGACATAGGTCCAAGAGGCTACAGCGGCACCTTTGGCTCCATATTGAAAAACGCATCAAGGAAAAAGTAGGCGAGACGGCAACACTTGCTCTGTCTGTCTTGGAAAGCCTAATGCGAGAAGCTGATTCTGAAAATGTTAAACTAAACGCTGCCAGGGATATCCTATCAAGGGCTGGGTACGATGCTGTACACAGACAGGAGACAGTTGTTAGGGAGATTTCTGAGCTTACAGACGAGGAGCTAGACGAGCAGATACAGCGTCTTTCGGAAAACGTGGTGCCTTTGCAACGTGGCAAGTAAGGAAGAAATTTTAAAGTTGCTCCAGGAAAAGCAACGCCGGTTCGAGACAAGGCGTATTGAGCATTACGATCCCTACGATTACCAAACTAGGTTTCATTTGGAAAGTAAGGATTGCGCTCAAAGAATTTTAATGGCTGCAAACAGAGTAGGTAAAACCTATTGCGGAGCAGCTGAAACATCCTACCACCTAACAGGCAGCTACCCGGAGTGGTGGAAGGGTCGTAGATTTAACAAGCCTATCAGAGCATGGGCAGCTGGTGAATCGAACGATACAACAAGGGACATTATTCAAAAAGAGCTATTTGGTAACCCACAAGACCCTTCAAAAAAAGGAACAGGGGCAGTACCACTGGAAAATATTGTAGAAACCGTCCGTAAACCAGGAGTACCAAATGCTTTTTCTAGCGTATTGGTTAAACACAAGAGTGGGGGAAACTCCCAGATCAGTTTTAAGGCATATGAGCAAGGGTTTGAAAAGTTTATGGGCGAGGCTATTGATGTTGTCTGGCTGGATGAAGAACCTAAGCAGGAAATTTTTTCCCAATGCATAACCAGGACCGCAGATACAGATGGTATAGTCTACATGACCTTTACCCCAGAACGTGGGATGACTTCAGTAGTAAGCAGTTTTATGAACGATCTGAAACCTGGGCAGAGCTTGATAACAGCAACTTGGGACGATGTAGAACACCTAGACGAAAAGACAAAAGAACAACTTTTATCAGTTTATAGCCCTGCTGAAAGGGACATGCGTTCCAGGGGGATACCTGTATTTGGATCAGGATTGGTATTTCCTGTATCTGAAGACGATATTGTATGCGAAGATTTTGAGATACCTGATTATTATCCAAAATTGGCCGCTATTGATTTTGGATATGACCACCCTACAGCAGTTTCTTGGGCAGCATATGATCCAGACGATGATATTATTTATATCTACGATGAACACCGGAGAAGCAAAGAAACACCACTGACTCACGCAGCTGTACTGAACTCAAGAACACCGGGGATACCAGTAGCATTTCCCCACGATGGGCTACAACATGACAAAGGGTCAGGAATACAGTTAGCACAGCAATACAGAGACCTTGGCGTATATATGCTACCTGATCACTTTAGCAATCCCCCTACGGAGGGCAAATTAAATGGTAATAACTCTATTGAAGCGGGCCTTAGCATCATGCTGCAACGCTTTGAAACTGGTCGCTTGCAAATTTTTGTGTCTTGTGTTGAGACCCTTGAGGAAATGCGTCTCTACCATAGAAAAAATGGACGAGTGGTGCCGATTAAAGACGATCTTATAAGCGCAATGAGATACGCTTCCCTTTCCATAGAGCGGTTTGGAGAACAACTGAAGAACAAAACGCACTACAGGAAATACGGGTTTGAAAAAGAAATCAAGTACTCCAGTGTAGGGATCGTATAATGGACAAAGAGAAAAAGCATGGCTCATAACCTAGACGATGATGAAATTTTATCAATGGTCGAGGGGGAGATTAACGGTTCCTCTGACTATATGGATTCTGAGATTAGCTCCCAACGCGAAAAGGCAATGGAGTACTTTTACGGGGAGCCTTTTGGAAATGAAGAAGAAGGTCGCTCTCAGGTTGTTGTAACAGACGTTCAAGATACCCTGATGTGGATGATGCCGTCCCTGATGCGTATCTTCACAGCTGGTGACAAGGTTGTCAAGTTTATTCCAGAGGGTCCAGAAGACGAAGCTATCGCAGACCAAGCTACCAAATATGTAAACCATGTTTTTTATAAACAAAACGATGGTTTTATGGTCTTATACAATATGTTCCTAGATGCCCTGATGCAAAAGGTAGGCATTGTAAAGCACTATTGGGAGGATATTGAAAAGACCACAACTGAAACATACGAAAACTTAACAAACAACGAGTATAATTTATTAATACAAGACGAAAAACTAGAAGAAATAGAACATGCTGAAACTGTCGTTGTAAAACAAGCACTCGATCCTATGACGGGCGAGCCTGTAGAAATCGAAGAGATTTCACACGATGTTACCTTTGTAAGGTCGGCAATGGCTGGTAAAGTCACTATTGAAAACGTACCGCCAGAGGAGTTTTTAATAAACAGAGGTGCTAAGACGATTGAAGACGCTAGGTTTATTTGCCATCGTTCTCATAAGTCCAAAAGTGATCTGTTAAAGATGGGCTATGATTCAGAGGTTGTAGACTCCCTCCCAGGATACGTCGGAGGTGCGGACGATATTACAACGTCCCAGGAGTACATGGCTCGCCATGCTTACGATGCAACAGATGTTTACCCTAATCAAGCCTCTGCTGATTCAGAAATGGTTGTGCAGATATACGAGTCGTACATGAAAATAGACATGGATGGCTCTGGTATTAGTGTCCTGCACAAAGTCTGTCATGCTGGTAACGAGTTGTTGGATATTGAGCCTATAGATTACATTCCGTTTTCTACAGTTTGTCCAATTCCGATACCACATAAGTTTTTCGGATTAAGCGTTGCAGAGACAATACAGGACGTTCAGCTTATTCGTTCTACCTTGACTCGTAACTTGTTAGATAATATGTACCTTGCCAACAACGGTAGATTCCAAGTTGTTGAGGGTCAGGTAAACATTGACGATCTTTTAACAAATCGTCCAGGTGGGATTGTCCGTACTCGTAGTCCAAGTGCTTTAACCCCTATTCAAACACCTCCCCTGAGTGGCGACAGCTTTAAAATGCTGCAATATTGGGAAGACATCAAAAGTGGACGCACTGGTGTTAATCCTAAAACCCAAGGGTTATCCGCTGATGTTTTAAAAACGCATGTAACGACAGGTGCAGTAACAGCTGCCCTGACAAATGCACAAGGACGGTTGGAGCTAGTTGCTAGAATATTTGCTGACACTGGTGTTAGAAACTTATTTAAACAAATTTACAATCTCATTCAACGCTATGAAAATCGTAAGAAAATTGTACGTCTGAACAATGAGTATTTTGAAATCGATCCCAGTAGTTGGCGAGAAGACCTAGATGTAAATGTTGAGGTTGGCATTGGATATGGCGACCAAGATGTAAGGCTACAAAACATGAGCAATTTTGCTGGTCTTGTAGAAAAGGTGGCTACTCAAACCAAAGGAATTGTCCAGCCCCAGAACATTTACAATCTCGTTACTGAAATAGCAGACGAGATGGGCATTAAAAACGTAGATAAGTTTATTAGCCAACCTCCGACAGAACCTATGCCACTGAGTCCGCAAGAGCAACTGGCACAGGCTCAGGCACAAGCTATGATAACAGAAGCACAGGCGTCTCAGTTAGAAGCTCAGGTAAAAGCTAAAGAGTTAGAGTTAAAGTCTGCTAAGATGGAACTAGAACGTATTGAACTTGAACATAATATGGCGTTGAAGAGGGAAGAACTAAAGCTCAAAGGTATAGAGCTAGGTTTTGAAATGAACTCAGATAAAAACATTAAAGCTTAGGAAAAGTCAAATGGCCCGACAAAATAACTACTACAGAGTAAATTCAAGTGAAAACTTGTCTGCTACAACTAGCTCTGGAGCAACTCGTTCTGGAGGATGCCCAGCGCAAGTTACTAAGGTGAGGATTGCTACAACTGCGGATGTGTTTGTTAAAATTGGTCCTGGCGCAGACCCTACAGCTACGGTTGCAGCTGGTGTGTTGATAAACGCATCAGATTCAAGCATTTTTACAGTTGTTGAAGCTGACGAAATAGCTGCAATTACTGCCAGCGGAACTGCTACGGTTAATATCACTTGGCTGGAAGGCTAATAGGAGTTTACAATGGCTACGAACAAAAAAATCACTGAGCTTACAGAGTTAGTCGAAGCGGATTTGGCAAACGATGATGTTCTAGCAATTGTAGATGTTAGTGCTGGAGAGACGTTTAAAGTCAGAAAGTCTACTTTGGCATCTGCTTTGGCAGGGGTAGCCACCCTTGCAGCAACGACACCAGTAGCTGTCAATCAGGCCACAGGGTCTGTAACAGTAAGTTTAGGCACTGTCCCTATTACATCTGGAGGAACTGGTGCTACTAGTGCTTCAGCAGCTTTGTCAGCATTGGGAGGTTTTGCAGACCCCTTAACTACTAGGGGGGATGTTATAATTCGGGGAGCTTCTGCAACCCAAAGACTTGCAATTGGTTCGGCAAATAGAGTTCTTACTACAGACGGAACTGATCCAGCGTGGTCTACTATTACAAATGCTATGTTGGCGGGTTCAATTGATCTTACATCAAAAGTAACTGGTGCATTACCATTAGCCAACGGTGGTACTAATGCTACTTCAGCCGGTGCTGCTAGGACCAGTTTAGGCGCTGCTGCATTGGGAGCAAACTCTGATATTACATCCCTGACCGGATTAACAACTGATCTCGCTATTACTCATGGTGGAACTGGGGCATCTTCAGACTCTGCCGCCAGGACCAACTTAGGGGTTGCAATTGGATCAGACGTTGCTGCTTTCGACGCCGATACGCTCTTTGCAGATGTTAGTGACAACCTTACTGCTGGTTATTCCAGTGACTTTGAAGTAATAGGCAATTCTGGAACGGGTACGCAGACGCTTGAGATTGCGACGGCAAAAGAAAACCTTAAAACGCTTACAATTAACGGCAGCTTTACCCTTGCTCCACAAACTGTAAATTCGGTAATTGCAATGGTCACAACCAATGACGGCACAGGTGGCTACACGATTACAACTTCCGGGTTTGACAAAGTTTCTGGAACTTACAACAACGCAGCAGCTGCAAAGCATCTTATGCGCTCTACTGTCATTGACGGTACACAAGTTCTGGAAATCCTGGAGATTGCTTAATGACGCTTATTAACCCACTTTGGGGCAGTAATCTTGTCTCTAGTTCTGGATTTGATACCACCCTTATCGGGAATTCGGTATGGTTAGATGGATCAGCAGACTTTCTATCAGCAGAGCTAGGAGCAAAAACCAGAACAAAAGCTGTCATTGGAACTTGGATACAGAAAACTGGATTTTCTACCTCAGATGCTACCTTCTTTAGCAAAAAAGGTTCAGCACAATTTGCCATCAGAATGCAAGATCAGAGCAGTAAGGCAGGTAAAATTTCCATTTTTGATTATGATGGTAGCAGCTTTCAATACGAAGCAGAATCAACTACAATGGTGCTAAGAGATATTGGTTGGTATCATATAATGATATCAATTGATACGACTGCTAGTGCAGGAAGCAGATTAAAATATTATATAAATGGTATTGATCAAACTTCTACTCTAACAGTCACTACTGATTATACTGCAAGTGATAATCCAAGTATAACTGGAGGTAGCGGTGAACCAACTCAATGGGGCGTTGGATATAGTGGTACTTCTCAATTTATTCCCTGTTACTTAGCTCAATCTTTTATGCTAGATGATGACAGCATACAGAATAGTGATGTAGCTGTTACAGATATTTTAGATTCATTTACATTTGGTACAAATGGTTCGCAATTTGGTCCTAAGAAAAATGCTGCTATAGCAACTTTAGCTAGTTCAGCAGGAGGCGACTCATTCTGTCTAGATTTTTCTGACAGTGGAGGAACAGACGCCGCAAATTTAGGCAATGATATTAGTTCTAATAATAATGATTTTACACCTACTAGCATGGCAGTGGCTAATCAAAGTAGCAACACGCCGAGCTTAACCTTTCCTCTTTTAAACCCGCTAAGTGCAGCATTTTCTACAACACTATCAAACGGTAATACAACCGCATCTGGCTCAACTGGAAATGGAGATGATATTAACCCCGGCATTATCATTCCTAAAACTGGTAAATGGGTGTGGCAAATTACCAACACCACAGATGCTGATTTAATATATGGTGTGCGTAATTTTGTCGACATGAAGGCTGGCGATTATTCTTATACAAATCTATTCGGGTTTTACTCGCACACCGGAACCTTGGTCCAAGGCGCATCGCCATCTGGTTCATATCTAGATGCGGCATCTGGCGGTGATGTTTATCAATTTTATTACAACGCAGACACACGCAAAATGTGGGTCTCAGACAACGGGACAATCCCCAATTCTGGTGATCCAGACGCTGGATCAAACGAAGCATTCACTATTCCAGATAGTGGATTTGATCTGTGTCCAACTGCATTAGTTGGGGGTACAGCACCAAATTCGACTTTTGATTTTGGACTATCTGGTGTGTCTCTCCATGCAAATGGTCAAGATTTTAAGCCATTAACATCTGAAAATTTTGATGCACCAGACAAATTTGGCGTCGATCACTTCCAGCCGGTGTTGTACACGGGCAACGGGTCATCACGAACGATCAGCACAGATGTTGTGCCGGGGCTTGTCTGGATAAAAAACCGAGACACAACAGACGAGCATAAGCTAGTCGACAAAATACGTGGTGCTACAAAAGAATTGTCGTCGGATGACGACACTATCGAGCAAACCGATTCTAACGGACTGACCGCTTTTGCGAGCGACGGGTTTACGTTGGGCAGCGGGGCTAACGGCTATAACGACAACACAGAAAAGTTTGTTAGTTGGGTGTTTGGAAATGACGGTACGCGAGCCGCGAACACTGCCGGTGCAAAAAATATTTTTGAGACGGTCGATAGCAGTGGCGCTTTTGCAATTTTCGACTGGGACGGCGACAGCACTGCCGGTGCCTTCCAGCATTCCATGGGTGGGGCAATTGAAATGATAATTGTCAAACGCAGAAATGTTGCAGATTGGAACTGGTATGTTTGGCACAAGGGTATTCCAGACACCAAAGCATATCTTTTAGACACAAATGATACTGGTCACACCTCTACATATTGGAATGATGTAGCAGTTAATGCTGCTAATCAATTTACTCTGGGTGCTACTGAAGGGATTAATGTAACTGGTGATGAAATTATCAGCTATGCCTTTCGATCAGTGCCGGGCGTGTGCAAAGTCGGAACTTATGAAGGAAATAATAATGCAAACGGAACCCTAATTAATTTGGGGTTCACGCCAGCATTTTTTATGGCAAAAAATATTGACGCTACGGGCAGTTGGTTTGTTCTCGACAGCGCAAGGGGTTTTAGCTCGTACTTACAAGCTGAAGACCCCGCCGCCGAGACAACAGGAACCGTTGCTGATCGCCTTGCCGATGGAATGAAATGGCGAACGACTGGCGGAGGTAACGCCGCAAACACATTCATATATCTAGCAATAGCCGACATAGGAGGAAACGGCACACTCCCTCCTGTGTATGGCAAATAATTCAAAAAGGTAATTAAAAATGATTGCATTAGAATTAAACGGACAGCTTGTTTATCAAGGGTCTTGGACTTTAAAACTACAAGAAATGATAGGACTTGTTGGCAATAAACAACCAAGGTTGCCGTTTGAGACTTCTTCTGGTACGTTAAGAAATGTAGGGTTTAGCACACCAACCCTAGACAAGTATCAGGAAATAGGTACAGAAACTGGTCAATTATCAAATGACGAGTGGCTTATCAGTGCTGTTGCTAAAGATATTTCCATAGAGTCCGCTAAAGTCCAGGCAAAAGCTGAAATATCTCAGAAAAGGTATGAGGTGGAAACTGGCGGAATATTTTTAAACAATAAATTTTATGCAACAGATAGAGATTCTCAGTCTGCAATTAGTCGCATGACAGGGACGGTTAGTTGGAAAGCAGCTGCCACAGTTGTTAAAGACGTTGTACAGGAAGACAAATCAACAGTAGAGACAACTTTTATTTCTGCTTCTGAGTTTGTTGACACAGATATGGATGCTTTAAAAACTGCTGTTGCTACCCACGTTGCGGCTGCCTATGCCAAGGAAAAAGAATTTCTAACATCCATTAACGCTGCTGACACTATTGCTGCCCTACGTCTGATTAACTTATCATCTGGATGGTCGGAAATACCTCTAAAGGATTAAAATGCGTATATTTATTTTAATTTTAGCATTTCTTGCTATACCCCTACATTCAGCTGTTGCAGATACCTGGACTATTGGCGATAAAGTTAATGTGTTTTTCATGTGCATTGAAGAAGAGGACATAATGGATGTTGCTTATGCAGACTCTAGAGGTGCATTAGAATACGCCAGTACTCTAAAAATTAAACAATTTAGTGGCAGATGCAGCACTGTCTATCCACCTATCATGTTGCATATAGATGATGTTGTAGCAAGTTACACAGACCATAGAAAAGAAGAAACTTCTATTTTAAAACTACATGATCCTGAGACGAATTTAAAAGCTGGTTACATTATAGCAGAGGGCAGACCAGCCAGTGATAAAGAAATGTCACATTAGCTTGACAACTGTTAAAAATAATGGTAAAATAAACTAAGGACTAGACTAATGACAGTAGAATCTGCCAGCTACATTAGCCAGCTAAGTACATCCAATCCAGCTGCTGGTGATAACATTTCTGAAGGTGACGATCATATTCGTCTTATAAAAACTGTCCTTCAGACACAATTTCCAAATTTAAGCACTGCGGCTGTTAATCCAACAGCAGCGCAGTTGAACAAGTTAGGTTTCGAGACGGGTACGGTTATGATGTACGCATCTAACTCGATTCCTACGACTCAGACAATCAGCGGCATAAATGACTTTTTGCTGTGTGATGGGTCATCGTTTTCAACATCTACATATTCTGTTTTGTTTGGTATAATTGGAACTACTTTTGGTGGATCAGGTGGTAACTTCAATGTTCCAGATTTTAGAACATTTTTTCCAGCGGGTGTTGGAAGTGGTTTTGTTCTAGGAACTTCTCAAACAGCTACCGCATCTTCTGGAACAGCTGTTTTAAAAGTGCAGCCCATTAACTATATTATAAAGACCTAAAATGGCAATTGACTACAGAGGTGAAAAGTTTTCGGGATACAATAAGCCTAAACGTACTCCTGGAAAAAACAAAAAGTTTGCTGTTTTAGCAAAGCAAGGCAGTACGGTTCGCCTAATACGATATGGTGATCCTAATATGTCTATTAAAAAAGACCAACCCAAGCGGCGTAAAAGCTTTAGAGCTAGGCACCGCTGCGATTCCAACCCACCCAGTAAGCTAACTGCACGCTACTGGTCTTGCAAAAAATGGTGATTAAAATGCCCCCAGGACAACCTTACAATCAAAAACCTAAAAAGAAAAAAAAGAAACTAGGAAACAGAATTGAATGTGGCTGTACAGAATGTAAATGCTAACATGCCTAACCCATCAACTTTATCAAGAGAACAAGCTAGTCAAGCTAGTGTAATTCTTGAAAACCCGGTGTTTAAAAAAACACTACAGAGCATAAGTAACAGACTAATATCCCAATGGACAATAGCTGATACTGTAGAAGAAAGAGAACTTTGTTGGATGAAGCTAAACGCTTTGAGTTCCGTTAAGGAAGACCTGCAAGCTTTTATACATAACGACAAAATTGAAAACGGAGAGAAATAATGAGTGAGGCACCGACTAATCCCGAAGGGGAAGTCAAACAGCCACAACTTAACATGTTCGATGTCATGTTTGGAAGTGAGGAAAACACTAATCCAGAACAAACAATCGAAGAACCTGCCATTGATGACTCAGAAGAGTATGAAGCTGAAGCCTTTGACGAGGCCGAAGAAGAAGAAGTTTCGCAAGAGTTTGAAGAGGTAGACGAGTACGAGATAGCTGACGAGGAAACTCCTACAGAGACCCCACAAGCCTACACTGTTAAAGTAGACGGCGATGAGTTTGAGGTTACACTGGATGAATTACGAGATGGCTATCAGCGGCAAGCGGACTACACCCGTAAATCGCAATCTCTAGCAGAGCAGCGTAAAGCTTACGAGGCTAATCTACAAGCGGTCCAAAGCGAGCGTCAACAGTATTCGCAAGTTTTGGAACAAATGTCTCAAAATCAAAGCTACGAACTACAGCAGTTTGAGAACATTGATTGGAAGGAACTAAAAGACGATGATCCTATGGACTACATGGAAAAACGTCTTGAGTACCAAGAGGCCAAAGACAGAGTAACTCAGCTGAATAACGAACGTGCCAGAGTGCAACAGCAGTCTCAGCAAGAGTTCAATGATCTAGTATCTCAGAAGGTACAGCAAGAGGCAGAACTTTTAGCCAAAGCTTTACCAGAGTACTCTGAGCCGGGATCGACGGTGAAAACCGATCTCAGAAACTATGCTCTTAGTCTTGGTTTTCCATCCAATGAAATAGATAGCATCACTGACCACAGGGTTGTAATGGTACTGCACAAAGCTATGATGCAGGACAATGCAGCTAAAGGGGTTAAGAAAGTTAAAGTTGCTCCCAAAGTTGTTAAATCAGGAACGCCCCAGACTAAATCACAAAGAGTCAAAAAGGTTGCCCAGGTTAAGCGAGAGAGATTGACAAAAACAGGTAATCCTAAAGATGCTGCAAATGTTTTTCTGGATTTAATCTCATAACCTTTTAGGAGTAACTACACATGGCACAGCCAACTGGTGTATATGTTACGTTTTCCTCCAAAGGTCTTCGCGAAGACTTGGAAAATGTAATTTACGATATTTCCCCGACTGACACGCCTTTCATGTCGATGGGCGGTCGCTCAGACGCGATTGCAGTCAATCACGAATGGCAGACTGATGCTTTGGCAGCAGCTGCTGATAACTTTAACGAAGAAGGTGCAACGCTGACGGCAGCAGAGCCAGCAGCTACCACCCGTGTAGGCAACATTTGTCAGATCAGTCTCAAAACGACTCTGGTATCTGGTACGCTTGATGCGGTTTCCAAAGCGGGCCGCAAGGAAGAGCTTGCTTACCAAATGTCCAAGCGTTCTAAAGAGCTAAAACGCGACATGGAACGTGCAATGGTCGGTGTCAACGTAGCTAAAGCTGCGATGGCGGCAGATACCACTGTTCGTAAGCTTGGTTCATTGACCACTTGGATCAATACCAACATTTCCAAAGCGTCGAATGCTTCTCAAGGAACTGGTGCTGGGGCATCTGCTCGTTCAGACGGTTCAGCCCGTGCTTTCACAGAGACGTTATTGAAGGCAGCGATTGTTTCGGCCTACGATGAAGGTGCTGACATTAAATATTTAATGATGGCTCCCTCTCAGAAGCAGACGTTTTCTAGCTTTGTTGGTGTAGGCGGTGCGAGCGGTGTTTCCAACTTCACCGATACAGCCGATCAGCGTATCATTGGTGGCATGGATGTCTATGTTAGTGACTTTGGCGAAATGGCCGTTGTTCCTAATCGCTTCCAACGCTCCCGTGATGTATGGCTCCTTGACCCTGAGTACTACGGAGTAGCTTATCTACGTCCGTTCTTCCAGCGTGAAGTCGCTAGTACGTCTGATGGCGAGCAACGTGCAATCATCGCTGAGTACACTCTCGTAGTTAAGAACGAGAAAGCTCACGGTGCTGTCCTCGACTTGGCGTAATCTAATCAGGGGGAGGGGTAATTCCCTCCCTCTATTAGGAGTAAAAATGTCATTATACAGAAACATTAATAGACGCAAACGTGCAGGTACTTCTAGGTCTAAAGAACAAAGCACAATTTCTCCAAAAGCATATGCTAATATGAAAGCTGGTTTTCCTAAGAAGAAAAAAAAGAAAAAAACATGAGCAATCCTATTAAAACAACATTTAAGTATGATCACGGTGAAGACAAGGTTATACTAAACAATGTGCAAGACATACAGCCTATCATAGAGCTTAACAAAAAAGAACAGAACAATGATTCTATGTATGGCATTGGTGAGAACGCAACAGGTATGCGTAAAGTAGCCAGTATTCCTTTGGTGGTTATTGAAAAGTGGAAGCGTGAATTAGGCATCGATATTATGAATAAAAACGATTGGCCTAAAATTAAACAGCTTCTTAACGATCCTGAGAATAGATTTTTTAGGACTAATGAAAGCAAACTGTAATGGCTCTTTCTACGTTTTCAGAACTCAAAACATCTGTAGCAAACTACCTTAACAGGGACGATCTCTCAAGCGTCATCCCTGATTTTATAACGCTCACTGAAAATCGTATCAATAGAGAACTGAGAGCTAGAGCTAATGTAAGCAGGGTAACAACTACCACTACTTCTGGGACAGACCTTTACGATTTGCCAGCTGATTTAATTGAGCTTAGAAGCGTCACCTATGTTTCAAGCAATAACAACACTGCTCTATCTTACATGACTCCAGAATCTGGAACTAGAGAATATGGCACTACTGCAAACGGTTCCCCAAAAGCATATTCCAATATGGGAAAAGCAATAAAGCTTAGTCCTACACCAGATGCAGCGTATACTATAGAGTTAATTTATTACAGCCAGCTTGCTAGTTTATCAGACAGCAGGACTACTAATAATATTTTAGCAGAGTTTCCATCGTTGTACCTTTACGGTGCCTGTTTAGAAGGCGCTATATTCTTAAACGACTCTGACGAAATTACCAGATTTGATGCTATCTTTAACAGAACTTTAATAAGCATCCAAGAGTCAGAAGAAAAAGCTAGATATGGCGGCAATGTTATGACCATGACAGTTCAAGGCGATCCAGGTTCTTTAGTTCGTAGGGGTGCGTAATGGCTACTAAGTTCCCAGCTACAACAGTTGACGGTGGTGCGGGCATCAGGATTAGTAAAACCGGAGGTACTAATTGGGTTCTTGATAATTTTAATCTCATACAAGAAGAAGGCGGGAATGTGCTAACCGAAGATAGCAAATTTATAGCCCGTCAAGAGTTTAAAGATGTAGTATGGACAACTGACGAAGCTACTGGCAATGGCTAAACAAATATTTGATATATCCTCCAAGGCAGGAGCATTTTCCTTAAATAAGGATTTGTCTCCTTATGATATGCCCCCATCGTTTTTCAGCGATGCTCAAAATGCTAGATTTGTAGACGGCAAAGCTGGTAAAATTTTAGGTCACTCTCAGGTTTTAGGAACACCTTTAGTAGCTCCATTGTGGGCTACTGATTTTTTACAGGGTAGTAATAGCCTTTGGATTTACGGAGGTGCTACGTCTTTAAACAAGATAACAGGCACAACCCATGCAGCTGTAACGCGCAGCAGTGGAGCCTATACCACACTATCAGGGACTTCCAATAGCTGGTGTGGTGGTGTTTTGGGAGGCGTACTGGTTTTAACAAATGGTCTGGACGTTCCTCAAAGTTTAACTCAAGCAGGTAGCGTGTTTACAGACTTGCCTGATTGGCCCGCTGCCTTAAAGTGTAAAGCTATTGTACCGTTTAAAAACCATCTAGTTGCTCTCAACCTTACTGACTCTGGTACAGCAAAACCTTTTACAATTAGGTGGAGCGATGCTATACCAGCAGGTGCAGCAACCAATGGTACAAACACTTGGAACACAGGAAGTGCTGCTTCTCAATCTGCTGAGACCTCTATATCGTCAGCAGAAGGACACATTTTAAACGCCTTACAAATGGGCAACGAGTTAATAGTTTACCTAGAGGATAGCATATACGCTCTTAATTTTGTAGGAGGTGCGTTTACCTTCCAAGTGCGACAAAAGTTTAAAGATACAGGATTGTTTGCCAAAGAGGCTGTAGTTGACCTAGGTAACGGCAATCATGTTTTAATGACCACTGACGATGTTGTGTTGCATAATGGCAACAGTATTAAAAGCGTAATTGAAGACAGAGTTAAAGAGTTTTTGTTTGGAGAAATTGACTCAGGCGCTGCTGATAAAACATTTTTAGTACACAACAAACACAAATCAGAAGTTTGGATTTGCTATCCTGCAACTAACGCAACTAATGATTTTCCTGATTCTGCTGTCATATGGAACTACAAAGATAACACCTGGTCTACTAGAGATTTACCAAATGTCAACTACATTGCCAAAGGTGTTGTAAATCCTGTTTTGGCTAACACCTGGACAGCGTCTACATCAACTTGGGAAAAGTCTACTCTTAACTGGGCGCAAGCACCATACAATCCTGTTATTAATTCGTTACTGATGTGCGGTACAAACGATACTAAGTTTTTCTTAGCAGACTCTTCAACTACATTTGACGGGACTAACTTTTTAACAAAGTTGGAACGCATTGGTTTACACTCTGGTCGCACAGATGCTGTCAAATCTGTTACTAAGGTGTTCCCCAGAATAGAAGGAACAGGAAGTGTTAATATAAGTGTTGGCTCTGAGCTACAACCGTTTCAAGGTGTATCCTATAATGATCCAGTGTCTTTTGAAATAGGTTCAGACTTTAAAGTAGACTGTAGAGTTAAGGGTAGGTACATTGCTATTAAAATAGAAAGCAGTGCTGATACACAGTTTGATTTATCTGGAATAGCTATAGAGGCAGAAGTGGTGTCGAAGAGATGACGGAGTTTTTAAGGTTTGATCCTTCAACTTGCCCTCAAGATTTAGAAGACATTCCGAAGTTTGTAGACGAGATGCTTTTACAGGTTAAGTTTGTTTTAGACCTTTTGAGAGATGGTCACCTAGACGTAGTTTATGCAGAACCTGACAAACCACAACAAGGCGATATTAGATATGCTGACGGAAGTACATGGAATCCTGGATCAGGAGAAGGAATTTATTTTAGAAATTCCGCTGGAGCATGGGTTAAATTATAAATTTGTAAATTACAAACACAACTCTTTATTTTCAAAGCTGTCTAAATGTTATGACTATTTCGAGAAAACAGTACAGCGTAGCCTATGTTCTGATATTTACAATGCTAATGATCTGGTTAAACGAGTTGTTAAGGGAACAAGCGACTTATGGATTGCCTACGACAAAAATAAAAAGATTAAAGGATGTTTCATAATAGGGTTCGCTTACTATCCACAATGTACAGGCATACTAGCAGAAGCTATGGGTACTGATAGTCCTGATTTTGATTTTAAAAACATTGTTCCTAAAATTGAAGAATATTATAAAGACTTGGGATATGAGTTTTGGGAAATGACAGGTAGAAAAGGTTGGGAAAAAGTAATGGCTCCTTTAGGATACGAGTTTAAAACAATAACTTTAAGAAAGAGGTTATAAAATGAGCGGCTTATTTAGTAGTCCTCCTCCAGCTGTTATTCAACTGCCCCAACAGTCTCAAGCAAGTGGTAGCGGAGAAGTTAAACCATACGCTCCTGTGGAGCCTTTCATTGAAACACTGTTGCCAAGGATTGAAGAACAGTTCACAGCTGATCCTGTATTGTTTCAGCAATCGTTGGTGCCACAGGACACTGCTGAAACTTTAGCAGCTAGGCAGGGCTTTGCCAATCTTGGTCAAACGGCAGCAGGTTTTGCTCCAGATTTTCAACAGTTGTACCAAGCTGATCTAGCCAGAGGCTTGGCAGACCCTAGTCAAGACTCTTTGTTCTTGGCTGAAACAGGTACTATTGCAGACCAAGCCCGTAGATTAACAGAGCGCGATAAGCTTCTTGCCCAGCAGCAAGCCATACAAGCGGGACAGTTTGGTATGGGCAGTACGGCCTTGGAAGAGCTACAGCAAAACCAAGCAAGGAATAGAGAAGAGATTGTACAGAAACAATTGGCAGAATCACTTGGTCGAGCAGAGCAGAGACGCATAGGTGCTGCTGATAGAGCGCCGGGGTTTGCCCAGCAGCAACTACAGGCACAGCTGGCACAACCATCGTTGCAGGAAGCTTTGGGTAGAGACCTGGAAACCAGAGATGCTGCAAGATTGGCAGACCAAGCTAGGTTGACACAACAGCCACAGGAAGCACAGAGAGAACAGATGATCAACTTGACCAACCTTTTAGGTGGCTTGGCTGGTCTAGGTACTTCAACAACCTTCCAAAACCAAAGCTCTGGGTTTACCTCGCAAGGGTTTGCAGGTGGGCCAAGTCCGTTCTCGCAGATTGCAAGCGCAGCGGCGGCAGCTGCCCCGTTTGCAATGAAAATGAGCGATATCAGGCTTAAAACTAACATTAAACAAGTTGGTAAACTTGACAATGGTATTAAGCTCTACACTTGGAAGTGGACAGCTGAGGCTAAGAAGATTGTCAACAATCAACCTGAGTATGGTGTCATTGCAGACGAGGTACAGCACATTATGCCAGAGGCTGTTATCAGGGGCAGTGATGGTTACTTGAGAGTCAACTATGCTGCGATTGGAGTTTAGATCATGGGTGGTATGGCATCAGATGGAGCATACGGGGAATTTGACCCCGACACTGGGAAAAACTATGGAGACTCCAGTGGTGGTTTTGATTTAGACCAAGTGGAAAGTTATCAAAATGTCCTAAACTCAATGGAAAACAGTAGTGATTCTACAATGGACCCTATGGACGGGGACATTAGTGGTGAAATGTTTGGCGTGGATGAGTCAGAAATGTCAGACATGAGCTATGGTGGTGCTACACCTTTAGAGTCAAACTTTTCAGATTTTTTAAATAAACATAAAGACAAGCTAAAAGATTTACCGGGTGGTAAAGGTTCTGGGCCTAAACCATTGGGAGACAGCGGAAGTTTGAAGTTTGCCAGCGAAAAAGGCGTGACGCGGCCAGGAGGTTTTAGCGGAGAAAAAAACCCATATGCGGCCCCTAAGTACTACACTCCTCAAGGATCAGTAGAGTTTCAAAAGATGGTGTCTGGATTGTTGAGTAACGTATTTG
>VTLG01002612.1_pt1 | contig 23582 bp, 32 predicted proteins | sample 4694571 | NCBI WGS metagenome assembly VTLG01 (sample SAMN12604809, study PRJNA352737) | marine metagenome | biome: ENVO:00000447; feature: ENVO:00000209|ENVO:00000569|ENVO:01000036; material: ENVO:00002151; isolation source: viral sequences binned using virsorter ...
GGCGTAATATCTGCATATCTTACGTGAGCTGGAATATAAGAGTAGTAGTTAGGTTTCTCCATTATATAATTTTGACAGTGTAGTGATAATTCTCTAAAGCAAAACTAATATTTTTTAATTGATTTGAGAAATCAAAGTAAGTTGTTTCTATAATACAGATAGCTTCGCCACTTTTTACTTCTAGTAATACATCAGGCGTTTTTGATTCAACTACTTTATTATTTATTAAGTAATTTCTCAAATGTCTTTTGCTAACGAATATATCTTTTTCGCCATCTAAATTTTTGTATTCCTTATAGATTTTAGTAAAAGTATTTCTATAAACCTTACACTTTTTGAAATTCTTTTTATGAGTTCTTTCATAGTGATAAGTTACAGTTCTATCCCTTTCAATAATATCAGCAATAACATTTCTGTTTATTTTTTCTTCTGTTAAAGCTATATAACAAGCTGAAGCTCTAGCTGCTTGTAATTTCATAGTTCTGTTCTTAAAGGCTAGTGAGCCTTCAGGCAACCCTGCTACTCTTGTAGCAAGGCTGCATAATGCTTTAAAATTTAATTCTTCAGTCATCTTAAAACGGAACATCATCTGAAGTTATAAAATCAGTTGTCTTTTTAGCATTGCTTTGATTTGTAAAATGATAGCCATCTATATTGTGGTAATACTTTCCGTTGTATTCTCTTGAATATACATTACATAAAATAGTAACTTCCATACCTACTTCTAATTTATTAAGATGTTTAATCTTATCCTCTCCAAAAGCACTTACTGCAATCAGATTGTTAAAATCATTTCCTGTATCTATTACAACAGTTTGTTTTTCCCAAGCCTTTCCAGCTTTACTTGTTCCTGCTTCTGCTTGAAGCTTCTTTACTAATTTTCCTTTTATTTCCATTTTTATTATTTAATTGATTTATATTCTTTTTTTTACCTAAATTAAAAATTGCATTTATTATAGGTGCCACTTCGTGTTCTTCTTCACACTGAGGACACTCAACTACATAATCAGTATCTCTATACTCGTGATGCTTATGACAATAATCTATACTCATTTTTTGTTTATTATTTTTAAAATACTTTGCAGCTTTTCTCTTGCCTCTATAATCTGCATTTTAAGTTTTACATTATTTTCTCTTACTCTATCGTTTTCCTTTCTAAAATATTCAATCTGATCGCTATTTTCTAAAGGCGTGTTAATACTGTTTTTTGGGATATTACTTTCCATAATTTATTATTTAATTATTAAAAAAGAAAGTGGAAAGGAATTGATAAAACCACAAAGTATAACCGCAAAATTAATAATTTGTATATATCTAACCTTTCCACTATCTATGTTATTTATTGCTTATCTTCCAATTAATATACTTAGTTAAAGTTTCTCCATCAAATATAATCTTATCTTTTTCAGGAGAATAAGGATATTCTTTTCCGTTTGTATGTTTTTTAGTTTGTAGCTTTTGGATAGGAAGTCGGTATAAAAACCTACCTATTCCCCATTGAACACAAGCTCTTTTAAAAGCATCTGACACTTTGCCTTTTTCTTTTTCTACATTAGATTCTGATCCTGTGTCTGATTTCCATACCCAATCAGTTAGTCCTGCTTTAACACCTATTCTGCAAAATAATTTATTATCTTCTGTGTAATACATACTTTGCCAATTCTCAGCTCCTACTACTTTATCCAGCATATCCATACAATCCCTAGCATCTATATAAGCTACACAGGTTGCTTTATTATACTGAATTGATTGCACTCTCCATTTATAAGGTATTTCCTTATGTAAGTCTTTAGTTAAATCTTCTATTTTCATATCGTTGTTATTAGTGCTTTGTTATTACTTAGTTTATTATATTTTTTCTTATATTCTTTTAACTTGCTTTCTACAATCTCGTTCTGCTCAATAGCTTCTTGCTCTCCAAATCTTCTTTTTCTATTCTCATACCAATAAGAACCTTTAGGCTCTACTTTATAATCGTGGCACTCATTAACATTCATTCCTGTTAATTCTATATAAGTATCTAAAGCTTCATTGATTTGTTCTTGTGTTCCAAAGATTCTAATGCTTGGCTCTACTTTATTTAAGTCTGTAAACCAACCTTCAGGAGAAAGTTTAGATATTGTTTTAAATACTCCGTTATTATAAAAGTGAAAGTCTTGTGCTAGTAGTTCCATTATTAAAAGTTTAATTGTAAATATAAACGAAATGAAATAAAGCCTAATATCATAAATGAAATCCATAAAACAATTTCAGGAATTTTATCTAAATAAGTAATTTCTTTTACTTCATAATCTTTACCCCAATTACGTTTGCCATATTTATCCCAATTTGATGACTGTTCTTTACTATTAGAAAAGAACGTGTCTTTTTCTTTCTCATTCATAACCTGATAGTTACCTGATACTTTGTTTTTAATTTTATACATTTTAGTTTTATTTAATTTAACTTCGTTTGACAAGGCAAAGATATAAAATTATAACGATATTAACTTAATTGCTTACAAAGTTATTAACAATTAAAGTGTTAATTAAGATTTTACTAGATAAGCAACTTTAAGTGCTGTCTAGTATATATACATTAAAAAGAAAAGAAAGTGCTTAAAACAGCTTAATGGGGTTATAAATTAAGCAATAAAACTAATATAATTAATGCAAAGTAAAATAGAGATAATTTAGTTGCGTTGCTTATCTTCATTATAAAGGCATTAAAAGATTAATAGGAAGTGTGCCATTATTTAGCACAACAGAGCAGCCAATAGCTTGTTTTTTAAAGTTCTTAGCATAAGCAGCAGCATAGGTGCTTGAATCTACACCGCAACCTACTTGCATACCAAAGATTCTAAAACGCTTTCCAACAAACCATTTACAATAAGCTTCTGTATGTATATGCCCACAAACGCTTGACATTAAGTTGTTTTTAGCTTTAGTTTGAGCTTGTCCGTAATGCTCATATAATACATTGTCATAAACAACAGAATCAACCCAATTCCAATTAGGTGTTCCTAAAACATCATTATAAGTTTTAATCCAAGCAGCAGGAATACCACCTGTCATAGCCTTTCTACTTGCCATCAAATCGTGATTCCCAATACATACATCAGCATCAGGAAAAGCTTTATACCATTCAGCTACTTTTTCAATACTTTTTTTAAGTTCTAAACCAGCCGACATTCCATCAGGATCAGGCTCATGATAGCTAAAAGCGTGATTGTCTAAAATATCTCCTATAAAAATTACTTGATTACAATTAAAAGCTTCGTATTGTTCTAAACAAAAGTCTAAATAACCATCTAAGCAAAATGGTTCGTGCAAGTCGCCAACAACTAGGATGTTCCTAGTGTCAGCTTCTCGCATTTTTTGTATTGCAATAACTTCGTGAGGTTTTAATCTAAACCTATTATATGAATCAGGTTTTTTATTTTTTAGATTTTCCAAAATCAGCTAAAGATTGTCCGCCTAACATAGCGATTAAACTCCACCAAATTTTTGATACTGAATCTTCATCAACTCCTAGATAGTTTGCAATCATAGGAACTAATATTGATGATAGACCAAGCCATACCTTTTTAGAAGATAATAGCTGAGTAATAATGTAATTTTTCATAATGATTTTTTTGATTAGTAAATTTATTTAATTGTATAACCATATAACATCTTGGTCTTTTTGTTTATCAACATCACAATGTATAAAAGTCTTTCCAATTCCTATTCTGCTAATTCCCACCTGCATTAAAGCCTTAACTATCAATGCTCTATCACGACTTCCATTACAATGTATGTCGGCTGCTAAACCTTTTTTGTGTGAGCTTCCTATTCTTGCTTTTAGTATTTTATCATTCCAATGCTTAGATCTGTAACCACTATTTATTTTAAATGGCACACCTGCATTATGTCTAGCATAATCAAGCTTTTCAAGAAACTTTTTATCCATTTTAGAACCTGAACCTAGTTCATCAGGACTATCAAATTCTGATAGATTAAAGTGTTTTAAGTCCAAATTATAAGTAGTATGATTTATAGATTTTACACCCTTTAACTTCCATAACAAACTCCTTACGCATTTTAACATCTTTGTCTTTATCTTTTTTATACTTAGGATTAGTGCTATTTAATTTACGCTTCTTCATTTTTTAAATTTTATGAATTTATAAATAGTAAAGCATATTGCTAAAATCAGAGAAACAAAAGTTAAAAGCTCATTAGCTTCAACTAAAGAAACTCCGATTGCACTTCCGTTAGCTATTCCTACTTGTAGCGTGTCTTTTAGATCTGTCATTATTTTTAGATTTAGGCTTTTTATCCAAGTAGGACTTCAGCTTAGTTATGTTTGTTGATTTTGTTTTATAGTGTTTCTTCATTATATACTAGAATCTAAGAAATCTCTTAAAGTTAATTTAGTTCCTTGTCGCATTGGTCTTTCAAGATTCATTCCTGCATAGTAAGCATTCTTGTCAGGATCAACATCTGATCCAGAATTTTGCGAGTATTCAGGAAAGCTAGAAGTATTATTACATATATAAAAAATCATTCTTTCGGAATAATATTGGGCAGTATTAACGATTTCTTCTCTTAAATGTTGGCTTTCTTCTGTGCTTAAAGGAGTTCCTGTTTCTGAGGTTTTAGAATAGATATTACCATTCTCGATCTTAAATCTTAAAAATGGAATAGCGTGATATAAAGCATAGTTTACAAGAACAAAAGAAATATAGTCATCTAATAAAGTCTTATAAGCTGCATTAGCAACATTACCTATTGTTCCTGCTGTAATTAAATCTTTTAGTTTTTGATTAAGTTGTGTTCCAAGCTTAGTTTCAATATAAAGCTTTTGACTTTGCAAAATATAAGGGAGCAACAAATCGCTACTAACATTAAGATTTAGTGCCGTGCTTTCTTTTATTTTCTGTTCTGATATAAATAATACGTATGCCATAATTATCTTGGTTTTAAAAATCCTTTATTCTTCATTCTTTTTGGTGGTTTAGCTACTAAAGGACTATTTTTTTTAGCAGTAAATCCTTCTGACTTTGCTTTAGTATATCCAATCAAATCAGCATCTTCTATTTTTGTTGTTCTTGATTCTCCTATTGTGGTCTTGAAAATCTGACGGAGGAAAAAATGTTGACAGTTGCCCCCGCCCTTAAATTTGAAAATATCGTATTTTAAAGCTCCTTTAGGTCCCCAACCAATGTTTCTTTTTTGATTTTTGGAGTAGTAGTAGTCATTTACAACCTTATTACTCATAGCTTGTATATCTTCTTTTCTATACAATTTATTTGCCCCCATCATCTGTCTGCAAAAACGTCTTTTTTGTCCTGTTTTATTTACTAAGAAATTATCCTCTGCATAAACATATCTTACCCTAAAATAGTCATAAGTCTTTTTAGAAATTCCATCTTGTTCTGATTTTCTGCTTGGTTTAGGACTTCCTGTTGAAGCTAGTTCTACTTTTTCGTTAGCAACATCATTTAAAACTGCTTCAAAATCAAAATCTAAATGCTCATCTTCTACTTTTTCTTCTTCTACTAGCTCGTAGCCCTCTGGAATATCCTCTCCAAATTCTTCAATAAATTCAGCTAATTCAATTTCTGCTAAATTGTTTTCTTCTATTTGTTTTTCTAAATTTTTTTTAGATGCTTTTATAGGAACACAATTAGGCACTTCTTTACCGTCTTTAATTTTTGTTCCAATAGCTTCATAACCACTTTGACAAGGATTTGGTGTTATAAATTCTTCTTTGCAATCGCAGTTTTTCAAATTAGTAATTTGTTCGTGATTTTTGCAAGGCATATAATAAGTGTTGCCATCTTGCGTGTGTTCGTGATAGCCACTACAACCCATTTCTTTTGCTTTAGCTTCTGCTTCTTCTATTGTGTCATACAAAGGCAATTCAACGCCATCTGTAATCATACTGCCAACTTTACTAAAATCTTCTCTTACTTCAACGTCTAAAGGTTTTAAACCCATCTCTGCTCTTAGCTCATCTTCTGTCATTATTCCTTTTAAGTCCTCAGAAGTAAACGTAAGTGTAATTGGTTTTAACTGCACAAACTCAACAGGTAAATCCATATCATTTACAGAAAATAAAGTTTGTAAAGTGTTTTTAATATGAAGCTGAAACGGAATAATTACTGTGTTAAGATAAAAATTAAAAGCAGCATTAAGTTCATCTACATTTGATCCTAGCCCTGTGTCGTTTTTAATTCCCATAAGCATAGGGCTTGTTACACGGTGTCCTGTTAGTATGTTTTGAACTAATAGCTCTTGGAGTGCTAAATATTGTTTATCTGCGTCAGAAACGCTTATAGGTGTTATTTCAGGTGTTCTAGTCTTATCATCTGAAAAGGTTAATATAAACTTTCCTGAGTTTTTTGCTCCTGTAAATTTCTCAGCTAAACTTTGTTCTATTTGCCTACGTTCTTCAGCAGTAGGAATGCCGTTTGCGAAACTAATAAAGTAACTACCACTAAAACCATTCTCAATATTATTAAGATGAAACTCAGCTACTCTTTGGTCTACTAAAGCCCAATTACAAGCAGCTAGGTAATCAGGAGTGTGATAGCAATCCATATTAGGACTATAAGAACCTGTATATAATAATTGACTTCCTGAAGTTCTATCATTTACATTAAAGGCTGCAATAGGATAAGGCTTATGTGTTCTTATATTACTCCAATCTGCACTAATAAAGTAGGTGTCTACCTGTCCCATTTCATTAGGTCGCCCAGCTCTTACTCTCTCAACAGGAACATGAAAAATAGAATTTATTTCTGTTCTTTCTCTATTCCATACAATGTGTAAAGCGTAAGCACCTTGAAGTTTAAAATCAAATGCTACTTTTTTAATTACTTGATGTAAGCTCTCTTTAGAGTTAGCGTGTCTTAGAAACTTCTTTAGCTTAACGTAAGCATCTAAGCTAGTATCTTCATCAGAAACTATTAAATCCTCAGCAGCTATCATTTCAGCAGTTGCGTTTACAATAGCAGCGTGTGTAGAAGAATTATAATAAAGGTCAATAAGAAACTGTGGGTATAGATTTCGCCAATCTTCTGTTCCGTATTCTATATAGTCTCGCCCACGAACTTCTTGTATAATTGGTGCGGTTGCAGTTTCTAAGTTGATTGAAATAATATTGTCTTTCATAGTTTTTATTTTATATTCCAGATAGTCTTGAATTTACATTAGCAGTTAAAGCTGAACTTGATGAACTGTATATTTGTATTTCTTCTATTTCGCCATCAAAAGAATCGACATTTGTAGCTCTTACACCAATAGCATCAATATCAGAAGTTCCTGCTGCCGTTGGAGTTGATCCTGTTTGTTGTGTTCCATTATGCCACAAATTTAAAACATTAGAAACTCTAGTTATAACTATATAGTCATCTCCAAAAGTTCCTGAATCTAAATCTAAATTTACATTAGCTGAATCTATTTTAACTTTAATTCTAGTGGCATTTTCATATTTAAACAATTCTTTCGTAGTAGTGTTATCTGCTAAAAAAGTTCCTGCTGCCGCTATGGTAGGTTTTACTCTAATACCTATTGTAAAATCATCTGTCAAAGAAATTTGACTTGTTGTTTGTAGGTTTTCTGTATCTGCACTTACAAATGTTAAAACCCCTGCTGAGAAAGCAGGTTGCTCTGTTGCAGTTGCTTGATTCATGTCATGACTATTACTAGAACTATCATCCCACCTAGAAACATCAGAACCATTTAAAGTGATTCCAACATTATTTTGATACCAAGCCTGTAAACTTGCTTCATCTGTTGGTGTCCAAGCTCCATAAGGTCTATTAGAACCTCCTAAAGAATTTCCTAACTTTAAAATTTGCATTATATTACTTGGTCATAATAACAAATAGCTACACCACTTGTCAAAGTTATTGCCGATACTGCAAGGAATAAGGTCGTTCCTGCCGCCATTGTCGTATGAAGATTAGAGATAGCACTACCTGTTCCTGTTTGAACATTTGAAGCTGTTATTGAAGCTATTACACTTTCAACAGGAAAGTGGATTGCATAATAATCTTTTCCTGACATAGCAGTTGTTGCTATTACATCACATCTATTTTTTCCTAATTGCTCTGTTAAGAGTTGTTGCACATTTTCTATTGCCATAATTTTTTAATTTTTATCCTGAATATATATAATTTGTTTCTTGAATACTTGCTATTAATTGTCCTTCTGTTGTAAACCCACCACCTGACATACTTATTGTTGGCGTAGAAGTGTAACCATTTCCAGCGTTTGTTATTGTTACTGAATCTATTGCACCTCCACTTACTGTGCAAGTAGCAGTAGCAGTTGTTATAGGACTGCCACCTGTTATTGTTAAAGTAGGTGCTGAAGTATACCCCGCTCCCCCTGATACTATTGTTATAGATACTACACTTCTTCCATTTTGAGAGTAAGCAACTTCTTCTGTTCCTGCTTTTTCTGTTACATACATCTTGCCTTTAGTTACTAAGCCCTGCACAACACCTCTTAAACCATCGTTAGGATCAAATATAAAATCTTCTGTTGCAGGTGCGTGAGTTGCGGATAAGTTAACAAGTCTAGCATAACTAACTTCGTAAACCTCATATTTCCAAAACCCTGCACTTAAATTAACTTTTCCTGTGAATACATCAGGAGTTGCATCATAAACAAAATCTGATTTTGTGTATCTTTCAAAAAGAGTTTCTGTTGCAGGATAAGCATATTGCACTGACCTATCCATATCATTAGTAAACTTATATAAGTGTCTAATTAAGCTTAATTCTACTGAAGTATCTATTGTATTATCCCTAGTCTGAACGTAAGCCGAAAAGTTAGTTTCTGTTGTTGCTTGTATCATATATTAATATAATAGAAAAGTGTCGTTTTTATTTGACTTATAAAAGAAAAGAGTGGTAAAAACCACTCTAATCAAGAATATATGAAAACTACTAAGAAATATTAGTCTATATCTACTGATACGTTTGTGAAAGCTCCGTTATCAAATGGTGTTGTTCCGTATGCTGCTACCATTGGTGCAGGTTTAGTTTCTAAGCCGTCAAATGTAAGACTATAACCATTTTGATCTGACCAATTTTGACCGCTAACTTCAGTTCCACTATTAAGATACATACCATTAGCAGCTCCTAAGCAAACTATTTGGTCAATACCACTACTAACTTGTTGCCATAATTGAGCAAAAACAACTACTTTAGTTTTGCCTAATTTTTCTAGTTCTGCTTGGTCTTCTTTAGTTAATTGATTGAATACTAAAGTCAATTGTGGAGCATACATAATAGTTCCTGTTTCTCTAGTTCCTGTAAGTGTTTCTGTAAGTGATGAAGTTCCAATTGGTGTAGCGTATCTTTTTAAACCTGTTCCTACTCCCATTTCAATATCTGTTACCTCTCCTGAAGTTACTATAATACCTGTTCCGTAAATCTCTCCTGTTGAAGCGTTAGCATTAAAATCATCATAAACACCAAAGTAAACATACTTAATTCCACCCTGTATTCTGTCGCAGGTTAATCCCCGTCCTTTTGTAAGTGCCGTGCAAGCCATATTTTTATTTTTTAAGGGTTAAAGGAGCAAGGGTTTTTACACCCTCGCTTCTATTAATTAAGTTTATTATGATTGATGAACAATATCAGAACCAACTCCTAACTGAACTCCCATTGCATACTTAGCTACTAAACGAATATTTGAGCTTCCGTCTAATTGACTCATATCAAGCAAGTTAATTCGTGTCGTATCTGAAATTAGGTCAGCCCCTACGTAAAGATTACTTCTTTCAGCTGCTACCATTTGATTGTCTAACATTCCCGGACATACTGCAATTTTGTAACCTTCAAATACAGGCTCATAATCTCCGTTCATATTGTAAGCATTAACATATCCTAATGTAGATACTGCTGAAATGTAAAAAGCGTAAGTCTTAGGCGACATATAAATATGTAAGTCCTCTTTTCTTAATACAGGAGAAATGTTAGCTGCCATATCAGCAGTTAAAGTTTGTAAGTTTGCTATAATGTTTGCAGCAGTATAAGCTGCTGAAGCAGTAGATGATACAACTGTTCCGTCAGTAGCAAATCTACCTGTTGTTCCTGTTAGGAATCCTTCAAACTCACCATTAGTTGCTCCTACTCCTGACCAAATGTTGTTTTCTGCGTGGTTAGCAATAATTTCTCCTATATAAGAGATAACATAGTCATCAAAAGATGCTGGTGGTGGCGCTCCTGCACCTGCTCTCATTTCTAAAGCCTCCCACGAACTTAGTAAGTTTAATGAACATAAATCCATATTAACTTGTAAATCCTTAACTTGTAACACCTTTTCGGTTAATTCAAGTTTTCCTGCTCCTGTGAAATCACAAGTAGCATTTCTTACTACTCCATTTCCTGAGCCATCTGCCCCGTGAGACATTCTTTGTAAAACTGATTTAAACTTTACATTTTCCATTAAAGTTAAATAGTCTAAACTTTTCGCTTCTTTTAAAGCTGCTGATATGTAGAATCCAGCCGCTTTCCCCGCAAACGAACTGCCTGTAATTGTTGGTTGTGCCATAATTTTTTCTTTTTTTTATTATTTATTTAGGTTATATAAAAATCTTTCTTGCTTAGATAATTTTTTGTATTCTTTATTTGACAAAACAGGTTTATCTGAGCTAAATTTATTTGTGTTAATCGGTGTGTCAGCAGGACTTGCTGCTAATTCCGTTTTAAGTTTTTCATTCTCAGCTTTAAGATTTTCTAATTCTTCGGCTGCTGAAAATTCTACTACTTCTTTAGTAGTTATTGTTTTAGGACTTGATGATCTAGGCTCTACTACTTCTTCTGCCATTTCTTCTACTTCATCATCCCCACCTACTTTTTCTTCTTTTAAAGAAGCTACTGCATCTTCTAGGTTTTGGATTCTTTTCTCCATACCTTGCCAATCAGCAACATCTGCTTCTTCTTCATAGTTATCTTCATCTTCTTTAGCCATTTCTTCTTCAACTACTTCTTCTTCAGTTTCAGATTCCATAACTTCAGCAACTACTCCTTCCTCTTCAACTCTAAAGCTAACACCATCTTCAGTTTTATAAGTTCCGATTGGCATTGGTATTGTAGTGCCATCTTCTGTTAATACAGAAACATCTACACCTGATTCTAACTCCTCTGCGGTAGATACATAAATAGTTCCATCAACTCCTTTAGATTGCCACTCTAATTTAATTTCTTCTTCAGCTTTATTTAAGCCAAGAGCTACTAATATTTGTTCTTTAATGTCCATAGTTTCTTTTTTAATATAATAGAATAGTTATTTATTTATTTGATTTTTGATGCTCTAGATACTATTTTTTCTATCGCACCTGTTAATTCTTTTCTTGTCTGCAACCCTTCTGAAAAAACTCTATTAGCATCTATAATTGGTTTTTGACTTGCAGGATTTACACCTAATTCTTTGAGTGCTTTTTCCATTTTTATAGTAATATCTCCTAATTCAGTTACAAGTTTATTTACTGTTCTTTGTTCAATCTTCATAGTTGAAACTACTCCATCTACACCCCCCAAAGTGTTAATTATGCCTTTACTTTCTTTTAAAGAAAATTCGCTTTCTTTAATAACTTGTTCTAATTTTTTTCTAGCCTTAGCAACATCATCAGCTATGCCTAACTCAACCTTTTCTGCTTTTAGTTCAGTTTTACTTTCTCTTATTATCTCATTAAGTGCTGATAGTATTTGTTCCGTAGTTGGTTGTTTCTTTTGCATTTGCTCAAATTTATTTGTGAAATATCCCTCTATTGAAAGTCCTTTTAATTCTCCTGCTTTTATCTTTTGCCATAAATCATCATTTGTTATTTTCATTTTAACAAACCACGTTCCATTAGGCAAATCAAATCCATATAATTTTGACTTATCGCTATCCCCTTCTTTTATCCAGCTCTCAACTGTTAAAACTCCTGAAACTCTGTCCTTGTGTTCGTGAGTAGCTTTGTGATGATTGTTATGTTTTAAATATAATTCACTAGCTTTTCTAACTGTGTCAGGACTAAAGTAAACATAGTAGTCAGAATCAGTATTTGGATCATATCTAAATATCTGCTTGTTAGGTATTAAAGCAGGACTTACTAGCATTCTCTTTTCTTCATCTACCTTTGCAAATGTCAAGTTGTTTTTCTCTTTTCCAAAGAATACAAAGTCTTGCTCTATTGCAGGAGAATTGACTAAACTAATAGCATCAATAGCTAATTCTTGACTATCATCTGCTATTACTAATTCTACTATTTTAGTTTCTTTCATATTATAATTTAATTAAAGTTAAAAATTAAAAGTAGGTTACTAAGAGAACTTTTGCGTGTATGCCTTTCGCCTACCTTTAATTATTTAATGCTTGTTTTCAAGTCAGTTATTAGGCTTTGCAGTTTTTTTCGTAAAGCTTTAGCTTCTTTTAATTCTTTTATTTCGTCAGGGGATATGCCTAATTCTTTTACTGCCGCCATTAACATAGAACTATCTCTAGGAAGATCTTGATTCGCAAATCCATCAAGAACACTAATAGTATTGTCTAAATTTTTCTCGCTTTTTATATATTTTTCTTTAACTTCAGAAAACACTTTTTCTTCTGTTTTAGCTTCTTTAAATAATTGATTTCCTTTTTTTAAATTTTCTTTTAATATCTTAACGCTTTTTAAATTAACTCTTTCAACTTTACTTAAGTTAAATTCTTTTAATTCTTTTGCGTATTCTTCATACGTTTTTTTTCCTAGTGGTGTTGGTCTCATTTTACTGTATTTTTTAGGATTAGCTTTTTCACAAGCTTCTTTATTGGCATATTTACACTCTCCTGTGTTGCCATACTTATAGTTTCCGTCTTTACATTCTTTACAAGGCATATTTATATAATAGATTTAATTTATATTTATTTGATTTTTAAATTGTAGCTCTACGTCTTATATTAGCTAACTGATCTTGACTATTAGTCATTTCATCTGTAACTACAAATGCTTTAACAGGTTCAGGCTTAATACCACCACTTAATTCAAAAGCTCCTGACATCATTTGTGGAGCTGGTGTTGCAGGTGCTGAACCTCCGCCTCCTCCTCCGCCTCCTCCTCCAACGTCTTGTTCCATTATTGTTTTAACATTAGCAAGTCCTGAAGCAATTACTGCTGCTGCCGTAACAAACCCAACAGTTCCACCTTGAGCAAATGCTTTGTTAGCACCTACATAAGTGTCTATAATAGCTTGTGCTATGGCTAGTTCTTTACTTTCTCCTGCTAGTGCCTGTAAGCCACCTGCAAGTCCTGAGAACGCTTCTAATTGAGCATTTACATTTTCTCTTGCTATGTCTGATTTTTGTTTAGCATATTGAGCATCAATAGCAGTAGTGTCCATTCCTGACTTAATAGCCATTTTCCTTTTTTCTTCATAACCAATTCTAAGTTCTTCTAGCTCTCTTTCCATTCCTGTCATTCCCTCTGCTCTGACTTGATTTTGAGTTTCTAAAAGTTCTTTTTCTAAAGATACTGCATTAGTTTTTTGTTCTGAAAGTTGTCCTGTAATAGTTTCTTCTAACTCTAACATAGCAACCTTTTGTTCTTGTAAGGCTATAAAGTTTTCTTCACTTCCGTTTATATCAAATTGTGCTTGTGCTGCATCTATCTGTAATTGTATTTGTGCTTTTTGTGCCGTTTGTTGTTCAGCTAAAATCTTATCTAACTTTTTGTTAGCTTCAATTCTTTCTTGAAAAGTTTTAGTTTCATCATCTCTTATTTGCCTTTGAACTTCTGCGTCTTTAAGATACTGAGCATTCAACTTAGCAAATTCAACTGCTGCTCTACCTGCCGCTTTAGTTGTATTTGTAATTGCTACTGCTTGTTCTACTACTTTTTTAGTATAGTTAGTAATAGTTTCTGCTACTTTTTCATAACTATCATCTACTCCTGTAAATACATCAACTGTTTCTTTCCCTGCTTGTTTAATAGTATCAAAAGCTTCACTAAACTCTCCCTTAATTAATTGTCCAAAAGACTTAGCAACTAAGCCCATAACCTCTAAAGCCTGATTAAACCTGTCTATTATTCCTTGTTTTATAGCATTACCTAGTTCTGTTATTTTCTCAACAGGATTTTCAAAAATCTCTTTGAAAAAGCCTGTAATTGCACCTAAGTTATTTTCTATATAGCTAAATAAATCATTAAAGGCAATACTTAAAGCAGTCATTCCTGTATTAAAAAAGTCTAACACTTTTTGATTTTTACTTAACACTTCCATAAGTTTAGCTAAAAGACCTACTACTAAACCAATACCTGCTGCTTTTATAGCAGTTCCTACACCTTTAATTGCTTTGCCTATACCACCAAAACCCCCTGAAGCCTTGTTAGTTGCTTGGTCTAATTTCTCTACATCTTTAGTAACAGATTTCGTGTTACTTTTTATTTCCATTTCTAAAACTTCCTTTGCCATATCTTATATTTTATAGTCCTGTTTTAATTTGTGTAATTCTTATGTTACTACACCATTCTACCGTTTGGTCTGCATCCCCTCTAACTGTTATTCTAAAATTTGTTCCTGTAAAATTTGCTGCAGGTCGCCAATTAGAAACACTACCTGAGCTTTTAATTAAATCTCTTTCCCTACTTACTGTTACTGATTCTGCAATTTGAACAACTACACCTCTTTCTACCCAAGCAGCAAAATCACCAACCGATCCTTCTCCTGAACCACCAACTCTTACTGCTACTGTATCAGCGTGAAAATAAAAAATAGTATTATCAGGAATAGTAAAAAAACTATCTTCAATATTGTTTAGATAACTATTAATTGTAGAGCCGTTTAGACTTTGAACACCATATAAAAGATGTATGCTTTGTCTTTCTCCTAATATATCAGCAGGAGCATTACCACCTAATACTATTGAATTATCTGCCGTTGATTCTCCAAGCCTACCATAGACACAAGCATTACTTATTCCACTATTAATATAGTTGTTAGTTCCTGTTATAATGTTATTAGCTGATAATCCTTGAACAGTATTATCCTCTCCCATTATATAAGTATTGTTAGTTCCTGTTCCTGTAACATTACCTGCTCCTTGAATGTTATTGTTTACATTAGATATATTTCTATCTATATTAGTATTGTAATTAAATGCTTTGCAAGTTCCAGTTATTGGATCGTAAGTATATCCATAAGCTTCACATTGTTTTTGATTAGGCGTTACTCTATTAGTTCCATCAGTAAATTCAACAATTCCTAAAGCATTAATCTTTGCAGGTTTAATTGTATATCCGTTTAAATATTGTGTCATTATGGTATTAATATAAATTCTACTGTTGCTAAATCATTTGGTTTGTAATCTATCTTATTAACCCTAAATTCTCTATTCTTAATGAATACGGTATCGTAAAACTTAAACGTATTTATATCTCCAGGACTTAAATTTACTTTTAAAGTCATTGTCCTTGTATCAGGATTATAAAGCTCATTAAAATAAGGCGACCAATACATATTAAATAAATTATTTGGCGTAGCATCTCCAATAGGAGTGATAAGCTGACATTCTCCAAAATGAAAATCTATTGTGTCATCAGGATCAGGTGGATTATTTACTACTGTTGGCACATCTGTCAAGTGGCAAAACTGCAAGAACTGATCTTCTGCTGCATCTCCTAAACCACCATTTTGTGCAGGAACAGAATAAACTGTGCTTGTAAATGGTAAAGAAGAACTATCTGATCTTCTAGTTCCTACCATATACATTATTCTTGGAGCATTATCAAACCCTTCAGAAGTGCCATCATCAGCATTATAAGAGTAAATACTAGGAACTATAAAATCTGAAAATTGCGACATTAAAGGTTTGCTTACTGTTGCCGCAAAAGGTTCTGCTTCTATTTCTTCTTCTCCATTTAATACGCTTGCAAGACCACCTGTTGTTAGTGTAGCGTCAAAAACTTTACTTCCGTATAAATGCCCCTGAACTGATTTTTTATAAACATTAAAAATATAATCATCATCATCTTCAGCAAATTTGAATGTAGTTATTTTATTTAAGTCAGTTAAAGGAGTTAGTTTTATTTCAGATACATCTACTTTATCTGTCCAATCTAATTGATCACTATCAGGATTATTTAAGAATATATCATTATAAGGCTCTATTAAGATGTTGTTAGGATTTACAGGATCAGGCATAGAAATTAAATTAAACATTGTCATTATTCCTTTAATAAATTCCCATTGACCTAATTCCCCTCTTAAACTATTTAAAGCTGCTGAGGTCATTATAAACGATGATTGTATAAACTGAACATTGCTAATAAAAAACGATTGAGATACATCTGAACTGCCTTTGAATTGAGCCTGTATAGTATCACCTATATTTTCTAATATGATAGTAAAAAATCCAGTATATCGCACAAACCCACTAGTAGTTAAAATATATTTTGTTCTTGGATCTATTGGTGGTTGCGCAACCCCAGAGGTAGTATGTATCCATTGAAAATTAACTTCTTCTGTTCCTAATCCTGTGTTTCTTACAGCATAATTATAAGAAATTTTATACATTTCGTTAGTAGTAGTAGCAGTTATAATATTATCTGATATAGGTGTTTCATCATAATTAGGAGGTAAAGTAGAATCTGCCTGACTTAGTGTAGGATCAGTAGATAAAGCTAAGGGCTTAAAGCTCCCATTTCCTTGATTTAAAGCAGCATTAGTAGTTACCCAACTTCCATTATATTCAGCTTTAGCAGTAGGAAACTCATCTCCCCCCCAATTAAAATCCATAAATAAATCTTGAAACTCAGGATTAGTATCAATAAAATTACTTGTATAAGTAAACAAATCTGTGTCAGCAAAAATTCTTTGTATTAAATACTTCAAAGTAATAAAAGGTCTAAAAGAGCTTTCTAAGTTAGGTAATACAGGCTTATCATCTGTGCCTACTGTATAAGAGTGTTCCCAATCTACAAAAGGGTATCTCAAAACTCCTGTTGTTGTTCCTGTTCCTGCATAACTTCCTGCTGGTAAAGCATTATCAAGAACTAATTTATTACCATTCCAAGTATTTCTTATATTATTATAATCATAAGTATGTGTTAATTCTGTAAAGTCTATATTAGCAAATGTTTTATCTCCTAAAACATCGGCTAAAGCAATTACTTCAGAATACAGATTAACATTATAACTTATTTCGCCTTCTTTGTCTTGAATGTCAATTACTCTTAAATAACCCTCGAACAAAATAAAGCCATCTTGTTTTAAAGCACATCTAGTTTTAGCGTAAGGATTAAAAGTAATTGAATTTTGTGCTGATCTTGTAACTTCAAAAAGATTATCAAATATTTGGTTGTTCCTTTTAGTAGCAGGTAAATTAAACGCTTTAGAATAAGATTGAACTTGTTCGGCTGCATTTTTAAAATCATCAACACTTAAAGTTAAGGGTATATTTTCATCTTCATATAAATCACAAATAACTTGCCCATCTTCAAGTAATGCTATATCTCCTGAAGGTGCTTGTCCTGTTTCAACAACTGATATATGGCTCATAACAATAGTTGAAGCAATAGTATTAGAATAAGCTATCATAACTGTTATTGTTGAAGCAACGGCAGTAAAAGTTTGTGTAATAGTTGAATTTGTTGCTAAAAAACTAGTATTAGGTCCTCCTAAAGCAGCTAAACCACTTAAAGCAGTAATGATTACAACTCCTGTTCCTGTTGTAGTTAAATTTAATGTAACAGTATAACTTGTTCCTACTACCAGATTAGTAAGGTTTTGATATATAGCAACTGTGCTAAAACCACCGCCAACAGAGGTCATAGTAAGACTACCTGCACTTGAAGTTGGTAGGGCTGAAGTTGGAGAAGTAGTTCTTGCTCTACTCCAACCATTATTAATCGGGGGATTTAGAGTAAGAATTTGAGAAGGAGAAAATGTTGTTATATCTATTGATGGTGAAGCATTCATAGTAGCAAAATTAATACCATCTACTAACATTTCATCAGGATTAGCTGACAGAATACTACTTACTCCTTCATAATTTTGTGGATATAATATTAGTTTAGTTGCCATTATATTGATTGAGTTCTTAGTGTTCTAGTCTTTTCAACTTCAAATGTATATTGCATTAACTGATCGTTGCCTATTGTTTTTCTTGTAAAGTTTGAGGTTGTAAGTCTTACAGGTGTTACATAATTATTTAAAATACTTTTTTGTGTTCCTGCTATTCCTGTTGGATCATCTTGGTAGCCATCTAATTGGTAAACTTCAGGACTGTTAATTAGTTCTTCAAACATTACATTGTCTACTTCTTTAACAAAATCTGTGTTCATAGTAATTTTTTCAGTAGTATTAACTCTAAAAGATTTTTTACCGCCTTTGTGAGCAGCATATTCATAAGTGCTTTTATTCCAAGTCCCTTGTAATTGAGTATAAGTTGAACCTGAAGTGTTAAAAGATTTGACTGATTTCTGTGTAAATGTATAGTAATCCCAAGCGCCCCATTGATTTAACCAACAAAGTCTTATAGGCTCATAACCTAATTTATCAGGGCAATTAACGTAAATTGTTAATTTTTCAGCTCTTTGAGTTGTAGGGCTTAAACTTGCGAAAGTATATTCTATTCTTCCTCCTTGTATATAAGGAGAAACTACTACACTATTAAATATTGTAGACCAATTTTTAAGATTTGCAGGGAAGCAGCCAAAATATACTATTTCTTTTTCTGAAGAACTACCATAAGTATCATAAGCTCCATTATCTTCATCAAAAGTAATTATTTCTGAAGCTAAGCCTACACCGTCTTTGTCATAATAATTAGCAGTAACTCTATCTATTTTATTTGTAGGAATAAAAGCAATAGTTCCGTAATCATTTATATTAGCATACTGCTCATTAGGAGCATTAGTTAAAAATCTACTACTTGAATCTGTCAATACAAATGGGTTCATATCAAAACCAAAACTTGGTCCTGAACTTTGTTTTAATAATATATCACTATATTTTAAATAACCATTAAAAAAAGCTTGGCTTGCTCCTGCTACTTCTGTTGATATTACAGGAATAACTGTATTATATGTTGATGAAGTTGTATCTGTATCTAAGTATTCAACATAGAATTTAGTTCCTAAAATTCTCAATGTATCTGTATTTAATGAAAATTTATCAATTAAATGTAAAGGGTGTGGGTTTTCACTATCTGTTAATACTAACTTATATTTACTACCTGCTGCCGCCATATTATCGGCTTTGACATAATTTTCTAAAATACTTTGAAGGTCAAACATTCCAACACCTGCATTATTCGGTGTTGTTTTAAAAGTTCCTTTGAAATCAGTAGTTGTATTTACGTTAGGTATTGTTTTTGATATATGAATATCTACACAAAATTTAACTCTTAATTCGTTGGCTACTGCTGTTTGGTTTGAAACTACAAACATTAAGTCTTGACCTACTGGCAAATAAACTCCTATTGTTTGTTGTTCTATTACTGTTACTGCTGGCATATTTTATTATTTTGTAAATGTTGTTATATACGTTGAAACATCTTCTTTAAATTCTTTTAAAAGATTGTCTTGTAAATCTTTATAATTAATTCCTAAAGGTTTTGAAAAAAAGCTAAGACTTTTAATTCCTTCCCTTTTTATTTTTTTACTTATTAAATAAGCAAAGCCTGATAAAAATTGTCCTGTCTTTTTATCTCTACCTCTGCCTAATCCTTTTGGCTTTATTCCTTTTTTTTTAATCCACTTAGAAAGTATATCAATAGGAGGACCTTTAGTTGTGTAGCTATAAGGACTTGATTCATTTTGTCCTTTGTAGTTTGTAAAACTTCTTTTTGTTTTATTTCCTGAAACACCTTTATCTAAAAAAGTCCCATAGTCTGCCATATAAAACTTCACGCTATAACCATTCGGATCAGTTGTTACTTTAGTTTTAATTGTGTTTCCTAAAGACGTGCTACCCTTTGCTCTTTGCAACATTGCCTTAGAATCGCTTACAACTTGATTAGCAAAACTATTTAGATACCTTTCTAAGTTTTCAGTTTTCATTATACCATTGCTGCAAATATTTCAACTTGTAAGTCTGCACTTCCTGAAGGTCTTACTTGCACAGTTACTATGTCTGCAAGAGTTCCAAAAGCTGGAGTAGCGTCAGCTTCCCCAATAACTCCTTCTTCTGCTTGGAATAGCATATGCGAACCTCCTGCTCTCACAGTTACTTGATAATTAGTTCCTGAAGTTACTAAAGCTAATTTCATATCTTCTGTTGTGCTTAGGTTTGTGATTCTTAAATACTTACAATTTTCTACGTCTAACGCTCCTGCAGACGTATGCGGACTTGCAGCAAAAGAAGCTATTGTTGTTGTTTGTGAATGTGAACAAGTCAATATCCTTTCAAAAGTATCTACTATGTTTGTTGTTGTTAAATTGTTTGTTGATCCTCTTAATGCTCCATTGACTGTTACACTTTCAGAAATTGTTACTGTTAAATCTGCCATAATTTTATTTTTTATCTATTTGTTTTAATTTATTTATTGCCCAATTTACACCACTAGCACCTCCCCAAGCATCCCACATAATACCGCCACATCCTTCTGAATAAGGAACGTCTTTATGCTGTTGATGTCTTTTAAAAGATGCCATTCTTGCTATTGTATCTCTGCTAATAGGTTTTCTATCTGCTAATTGTCTTGCTCTTGTCCAACCTACTCTTGTTCCACAACTACTACCATTTTCTTCTTTATACTTAATAGCTTTCTTAGCATTGTTACTAGCTGATTCAGGATAGTCTGTATAAGACTTTAGCTTAATACTTATAGCTTCTAGCTTCTCTATTACTTCTTCATAACTCATAGCTTGATGGTTATTTTTGGTGGTATTATTTGTATCTCTATTTTCCATATCTTAAACTTAAACATTAATATCCTGCACCTAAATCTGTTACAGGTATCGTGCAAGTATCAAAATCATTCATAACTTTAATTCCTAAAGTAAAAGTCCAGCCGCAAAGTAAGTTATCAAATCTTTCTTGAAATGGCTCTATTGTAAATTGGTCTTGTGCAAAATATAAAGGAGCATTAATATCGTTTACTCCTGCTATTGATTGTCTTGAGCTGTGTCTTAATAAACCTATAAAGTCTGTGCAAATTTGTAGCGTTTGATTCCATACCTGCTGCTCATTGTTTTTAGGATCAAGTAATTTGGTTAGCTGCTTTGCTTGATGTGTCTGCCAATTTTCTTTTTCGCTTACTAAGTCGCAAATAAACAACTGAAAGTTATATACTAACTCTGAATCTCCTGTTGTTACTGAGGTTGGATTTATGTGCAAGAGTGGTAGCTTTTCCATCTTTTCTAAGTTGATGTCAAATATATCTCCAACAGATACTGTTGTTATTTGATCGTGATACTCTCCTAATCTACAAAGAGTGTCTATTACATTATTATATGTTTTATTTACTATTGCCATAAGTCTTAACTTTGTTTTGCGTGTTTAAATCTGTTTCATAACTTAACCAAGTAAAAGCTTCTAAAAGGTTAAGCTTTGTTATTTGTTCTAACTTTGAAATATCTGCATTACATAATCTATACATTACTCCAAAGTAACCCCACTTTTCTGCAAAAGATTCTGTTGCGATTGCATCTTCATTTCCTTCAGCTTGTCCATCAAATATAATGGCAAAATCTCTAACAATTCTTTTCCGAAAGTGTAAAAAAAAACCAATGCACTTTGCACTTGTTCTGCTGCCATCTTCTTCATCTGTTCGGCTCGTATGGCTATATTGCCATCATAAGCTTTAATAGTATAAATTCCACTATCTGTTTCTTCTACTATCTCTCTATACAAAACCGCCATAATTTCAGGCAAGTTTTTTTCTACATCTTCTTTTAATAAACTCTCTAAGTCTGCCCATTCTCCCAAGCTTATAGACTCAAGGTCAGGATGATAGCCGTATCTTTTACCTTCTATTTCAATTATCCTTTTTAAAGAACTGTCTTGCTTACTTTGTAAATCAGATATTGCACTCATTATTCCAGCAACATCTTTTAACTCTAACTGCTTTATTAACTTCTTAGGAATGTCAGATAAAGCTGATATTGTTTCTTCTGCTTCTTTACTCTTTGTTCCTTTTTGAAACTCAATTAGCTTTAACCACTTTTCTAATGTTACTTCCTCCCACTTGCTAATTAACTTAAACTGCCTTTCCTTGCCCTTCTTCTTAATTTTAACCTTCATATATTAATATAATAGAAATAATTTTATTTTATTTTTTTATGTATCTTTGCACCTCATTTTAGTTTTATACTCCCCCCACTTTATATTATTATCTTCTTTTGTCGTTCTCTCGGTGGGGGGTTTTTCTATTGCACAAAATACTTCCCTGCATTTGGATTGTCTAAATGATAAATAACATTATATCTTATTCCATCAATAGCGTGATTGTAATTGTCAATGTATAATTTAGAACCCTTGTCTTGATAAGCATAATTATTCAGCTCTTTAGCTATGTTAGTTGATTCAGGTGTTATTACTAAGTGATAGTCTTGCATCCGAGTTATTCCACTTTCAATAGTTCCTTTTTTTACAGGTTTTATATTAACGCCTAAATGCTTTAAGTCTGCTATAAGTCTTGGTTCAGCACTATCTGCTATGATTAACTTATTATCTACTTTGTCTAATATTATTTGTGCTAGTTCTTGCGACTTTAAGCCATTACGATATATATGTTCTTTTAAATATATCCTTTGTTTCTTTTTGTCAATAGCTACTTCAGTTAAACTATCAGGATCAACACTAAACCCAAAGTCCATACCACAAGAAGTCTGTAAGCCATCAGGATTAAATTCTCCTATACTCCAATTGTCAAATACTACTCCTTCTGCTTTATCTAACCAACCACCAAGAATCTTATGCTTATACTTTTTAAAGTTGTTATGCTTTATAGTCTTAATACGCTCTAGGAAGCTCTGTGAGAGGTTTTCCTGATTGTCTAGGTATGTAGAGTGTATATAGCATACATTGTCTTTAACGCCATTAAAACCAGCTTCAACGCCTTTGTCCTCAAAAAACCTTTTGTAAATCCAATGCTCTTTAGTTACAGGGTTTAGTATAAGTATTATTCTGTTTTGTATATTCTTTTCTCTAATACTTAAATCAATAGTATCAAATATATCTTCATCAATTAATTCTTCTGCTTCATCTAATACCCAGCAGCTTATTCCTTGTAAAGACTTTAGACTAGCGGTTTGATTACCAGCTGAAGTCTTAATACCTCTAAATAGTATGTCTGATTGATTGCCTAAGTTTACAACTTCGGCTTTATTAACACTAAAGATATTCTCAAATCCTAATAACCCTATCTTTTCTAAGAACTCAGGAATGATTGATAAGTGAGCTGACACCATTGTGAACCTTGTAAACAAAACCCTAATCCCTTCTGCCATAGTAAGTAGCGTAAGGAATACAGTAACTGCAAATGACTTACCTGATCCTCTACCACCTGTTATAATAAAGTATCTTGCCTTAGAGTTAAATAACGCTTGATATTTATTGTTCAGGTTCAGTTTCTACAAAGTTTATTAAAGGCATATTAATACTTTCATCATTTGTCGTAACATCTACTCTT
>VTLG01006100.1_pt1 | contig 23579 bp, 33 predicted proteins | sample 4694571 | NCBI WGS metagenome assembly VTLG01 (sample SAMN12604809, study PRJNA352737) | marine metagenome | biome: ENVO:00000447; feature: ENVO:00000209|ENVO:00000569|ENVO:01000036; material: ENVO:00002151; isolation source: viral sequences binned using virsorter ...
TGGAATGCTTGGAACTTCTTCATATTGACCTATTATTTCAACATCCTCAACACCTTCATCAATAGAAATTGTTTGTTCTTCTAATCTATATAAAACCATGCGCCATGCGTGTTTGCAAAAGGGTCCGCCCTTCCAACGGAAAAGATCATAAGACCTTTGCTTATGTCCAAATTCACTATTAACCCCCGTTCTACTTGCTCGGTCAATATCTTCAATTCTATAAACCATGTTGCTTTGTGCCATCATGTTTTGACAAAAATCTCTTGAACTAGATGAAGGACTAAAATCTGCCCTCACATATCTAAACCTAATTTTATAAAATGATTTGTCTAAATAACTAAAATCAAAAACATTGTCTGGTTGTGCATCTATGACACCACCAAAATCTTTTCTTTTTCTTATTTTTCTTGACACCCAAGAACTAATGCTCTCAAGATCACCCTCGTCTTTTTCATCCACAACAACCCACTTCTTGTCCATTTCTTGTCCTTTTAGGTTGTGGAAAATTTCATGAAACTCTTCGTCGGTCAAGTCATTTTTCAAATTATTTATTTCTTTGACTTTTTTCTTCGCCCAAGATTGTCCCGCGTCACCGCCCCATAATGCCCACGCAATCCGTCCTGCTGAAGGGAAACCCTCTTCACCTATTTTAAACCCCTTGCCCGTTTTATCGCTTTCATGTCTAGCAAAGAAACTGTTCATTCTTTTAATTGTGCTTATGCTCAAATTTTTACTATTGGATATATCTCTTGCCCTTGCAACACCAACCTCTGTCCCCCCTCTTTTATATTCTTTTCTCCATTTTAAACCCTTCTTTGCTTCTTCAACCATTCCCTTTGTGGGTTTTGTATTGATGTCGCCTACCGCTTTAAATTCTCTTTTTTTTTTATGTCTGTAGATAATATCCTGCATTTGCTCAATCGTTTCATCACCTATATCAACACCTGCATCTTGTTCGTCAATTGCATCAACAGAATCCAAGTCTAAGAAATCAGCCGGTTTGAGCGTCTTAAAATATATATCAAGACTATCTATGCCATTTATTCTAAATAATTTATCTAAGCCTTCTAAAATAGTCATTTGGAAGGGTTTGATACATGTATTGTTAAATAAGCTGTATGAGTCTCGCAATTCGTCTGCATTATTGCCAAAACCAGCGCCATCGCCTTTGACACCAAAAAGCAACGGTGAAGTCACCCTGTGTGCTGTTAAAATCTTTCTTGAAACCTCACTAGACAAAAATTGATACTTGTCATCGTTGTCACCTGTATTTAAAGGAACAATTTCTGGTGCTGTGTCCTTGCCCTCGTTGAATGTTATAATTAGTTTGCCGCTATTGCCGCTCCCGCTAAATTTAGCATTTAAACGTCTTTCAACCTCTTGTCTTTCTTCATCTGTCGGTATTCCGTTTGCAAAATTAACCATGCAAGAAGGCATGAAATTGTTTTCTATGTTGGCAAGATGCAATTCAGCGATGCTCATATCTAGCTGAATATAATCAGTCCCGCCAACGTAGTCTGGTATTCCATAATAGAATGATTGTGGATTGTATTCTTTTATTTGTAATAATTGACTTGTTTCTGTTCTGTCCTCTGGGTTAAATGCTTTTATTACATGTGCAGGGTATTTTCTTTCGTTTTTCCAATCATAAGAATAATAATACTCATTAATGTTTCCAAAAGCATCTGCCTTTCCACTTCTTATGTATTGTGAAGGTATGTGTTTAATTTCATGAATTGCTGTTTTTGTCTTGTTCCAAATCACATTGACATAGCAAGTCCCAAAAAGTTTAAGGTCGAAAGCAAGATTTTTTACTGTGTTTCTACTACCTGTTTTTAATAATTTAGAGAATTTTAGAAACTGTTCTTTCTGAACCCCTTCCAGTTCATCCTTGTCCACAACATCAAGACCTTGACAAGTATCATTCTGGTCTCCTGCAATCATTGATGCAACACCTTTTATTATTGCACCATTAATACCAGAACCTGTAAATAATTCAATCAAATACTGTGGATATAAATTGTCAAGACCAAAACTTATATAATCTTTGTTGTCTCTTTCTACTATGTGAGGAATGTTGTAGTGTGATAAATCAACAACAGACATGTCCATTTTTTGTTTCTTCTTAGTCATTATATTGTATTTGTTATGTATGTTGGCGATGAAATAGTGCTTTCATATTCTGTGTATGTAACTCCATCATTGTTCACAGCTTTAAAATTCATCATTGTTTTGTATAAAACTTTTACTGCATTTGCAGGATCAAGGTTTGTTGCGTTATTATTTTGATAAATAGTAACATCGTAAAAACCGTAAGGATATTCTTTGTCGCCAATACTTATAACTCCCGCGGTCAACCCCTCTGTTCCATTATTTCTAACATTAATTAACATTGAAACATATCGGTCTTTTTTGTCATAATTTGTAACCCCACTCAAAAAATACTTTGTTTTATTTGTTGATTGACTTGTAATTGCAATCAGTGGTGCATAAGTTATTGCGGTCATCAAGCTATATATATTCGCATAAATATAATTAGCTGTGTTTAACGTGCTGTTATTCCTTGTCCACTGAATCATTCTTTTTTTTCTTTTTAGCTGTTTCAAAATAATCTGGATATTTTTCACTTAAACCCTTTAATTGGTTTTGATTCATATCACCCAAAGTTATTCTATATCCTGTTGGTTTAACCTGTAAAAATTCTTTTTTAACTTTTATCATGATGTTTCTTTTTTATAAATATAAATAAATCTTTTTTGTTTACTAAAAAAAAAGAGTCCCGAAAGACTCCTTTTTAAAAAACAGAATAGATATGTTTTTTTATGCAGGGGTTGTTCCTGCTGTTATTGTAATGTTACCCGGTGTGCCTATACCATCAAAAGGATAAGACGCTTCTGCTGGGTTTCCACTAGATGCTTTTACTATGTATTGCTCAGTTTCTTGTGAAGTAAAAGTTAATGTGAATCCGCTCATGTCAGCTTTTGCTGTTCCCGTTTCCATTGCACCTGCTGTCACATCGCAACCAAATCTAACACCTAGAACAAAAACATTGTCATTTGCATCTAAAACAAATACTTGACAACGTCCTTTTAATACTTTATCTAGTTGTGTTAAATCTTCTTTTACGATTTTATTTAAAGACACCGCCAATGTTTGCTCATAATAAGTTGTGCCATTAACAGGATTCGAAGTAAATGTTGATGTAAGTGAACTTGAGTTCGGTCTTAAATCATACTTGAAAAGTGTTAATGTTCCAATTTCTGTAATTTCATTATTTGAAATTGTAAACTTATTAAATAGAGTTTCATTGTAAGGCAATAAATAAATCTTGTTCAATCCGCCGATTTGATCCTTGCATGGAACAAGTCTTCCGGCTGAAAGTTCGCAAGAAAAATTATATAAATTATTAGCCATTATTTTATTTTATTAAAGGTTATATAAAAGGGTGGTATATTTCAACCACCCTGTTAAAAAGTATCTATTAAGTCCAAACAGTTGAACCGTATACGCCATCTGTTGCAACCGCTGTCTGAACACCCATTGCAAACTGCATAACAATTGCAATGTTGTCACTTCCGTCGTATTCATATAATGGGATCATTCTCACGTCTTGCCATCCTGAGTTCGTGTTAGAACCTACAACTAAGTTTTCTGGATATGTAAAGACAATTGTGTCGTTAAACATTCCCGGACAGCGGTAGATAGGGAAGCCGAAGTAAGTCATATTATCACCATCCAAGTTGAAACCTGCACCAGAAACTTGACCCTGATTTGATCCTGCCGAAGCTAATGCTTGAATGTAGAATCCATAAGTCTTGTTATTCATGTAGAACCCTGCACCCGGTTTAGTTAAAAGACCAGAAACATCAGAAGCAACTTTGTTATAAACAGAAGCCATGTCTGTAAGTATATCTGAAGCCGCTAAAGCATCAGCAAAATCAACTTCACTAAAGTCTTTTAATGCACTTGCATCAGCACCTGCCTCATCTTGGTTTCCATCATCAGACAAGAACCCTGTTCCGAATGGTGAAGCACCTTGCCATAAAGCAATTTCTAATTGTGCCGCCGCTTTCGCCGCAACTGTTTCCATTAAGAAGTCACCGAATGCTTGTGGTAAATTTCCATTTCTGTCCATTCCTTGTCCATACCATGTCGGGAAAACTGTGCCTCGGCAAATTTGCTCGTTCACCTTCATGTCTGTAAGCGTAAGAATTTGCTCACTTGTTGAAGTGTTTGCACCACTTGTAAAACCACAAGATGCCGCAACAATTGGGTTTGAAGATGATATTTCTGAAATTACTGCTGACTTGTTAAGTCCTTCAATTTGTCTGACATAACCCTTAGCAATAGTGTCTGGTGATCTTAGTGCCGCCCTAACATAGGGTAACGCTTGTTCACCTGCATAAGTATCACTGTTGATTGTAATGTCAAAGTCATATTTTTTGTTTTTAGATAAATTAAATCGTTTCATTTTTTTAAATTATTAGTTATTCATTATGTATTTAACTCGTTCATTGATTGACATTTTGCCTAAATCAACACTGTTTGCCGCAAACTTTGTAGGTGTTATTTCAACTCCTTTGCTCGATGGCATTTCATCTAATTCTGTTAGTTTTTCTTCTATTGCAGAAAGTCTTGTAAGTAACTCGCCCATAACATCTGCCGACAATTCAACTTCTTCAACTTCAACTTTTTCTTCAACTTTTTCTGCTAAATGGTCAACAACAATTTTTGCAACCTCTTTTGAAATTTCTTCTGTAACCTCGTCCGGTGTTGCATCATTTATTTTCACTGCAACTTCTTCAACAACTGCATCATCAGTAATTGTTTCTTCAACTTCTTCTTTCTTTACAACCTCAACTTCTTCTGCCATTTCTTCTTCAACAACTTCTTCTTCAACAACTTCTTCTTCGCCAAAACCTGCTATTTTGCTCTCAGCATCAATTCTAATTTTAGAACCATCTTGTAAGGTGTAGATTCCTTCTGCAAGACTTTCAACTTCACCCGCGTCGTTAATAACATAAATTTCTGCACCAATCTCCATTTCTTCAGAATCGGTTGCAATCACTCGAGCATCATCTAAGATTGCCTCTGCATACATATTTATTTTGTATGTTTTTTTCTTTGTGAACTTTAAAAGTTCTTTGATTTTTTGTATTGAACTCATTTTTATTTTCTTTTTTATATATATTAAAACTTAATTATTGTTGCTTTTCAAAGTTAAAAATCAATAGTTTACACTTTTATTTTTAATTGAGGCACATACCTTTTCTGCTGTTTCTTTGTCTCCATATTTTTCAGTCTGTTCTTTTATACATTGTTCCCAAGGATATTTGTCAAACCCCTTTGCTCTGTATTTATCTGAAATATATTTGACTTTCTTTTTTCGCTTTTTTAGAATTTCATTGTGTGATTTACAAGACATGTAATAAGTTTCTCCATCAATTTCGTGTGCATGACTGCCAACGCAATCATAAAATAAAGAACCATATAATTCAGCTTTTTCAATGTCTCTATATATAGGTGTTCCATCAAGTGTCTTATCTGGTTTTAATTCAGCATCTAGAAGTAATTCTTTTATCTCTTGTAAAACTTCTTTTTGCTCACACTCGATGCACTCTTCTGCTAAATCTAAAATATCATTTTTTTGCATTTCGATTGCTTTATCTACAAAGTAGCCTTCGATGGAAAATCCTTTTAAATCGCCCTTCTTCACTTGTTGCCACACTTCATCATTATATACTTTCATTTTTACAAGCCATGATCCAATCGGGACATCATTAAAACCATATAAATTGGATTTGTCATTTTTATCTTCTTTTATCCACGTTTCTATGACACTCACACCATCAACATCTTTTTCATGTTCAACAGTTGCTTTGTTGTTTTTTAAGCTATTCATAAACAACTCTTGTGCTTTTTCAATTGTTTCTTTGGAAAAGAAAACTAAATACTCTTCGTTGGCATCTTGGTCATAGCGAGGTATTTCTTTTTCGGGAATAAGTGCAACACCCACGAGTGTTCTTTTTTCATCATTTACTTTTGCTAGTGACAAAAATCTGTCTTTGCTTAGAGCAACCCACCCCCTTTCTATTGCAGGATTTGCAACTAAAGAGATAGCTTGTATTCCATGAACTTCCTCTGTTTCGTCAATTAATAATTCAACGATTCTTTTTTTCTTCATTGTTATTGTTTTTTATAAATATAACAATGCGGAATTTGTTTATTTTATAGCAAAAAAAAAGAGGTATTTAAACCCCTTTTCTGTTCTTATTCATCAATGACCTGTTCTTTGTCATAATCTTGATTGTTTTAGGTGTTATATTCTAAACTCCGCTCCTGTCGTATGTCCGCACCTGAACTTGATGATTTTAGGTTTCTTGCTCTTGTTTTGACTATTTATCGAGGTGTTATTTTCTAAACTTCTGTCCTGCATATTGTCCGCCTCTCAAGTAACTCACTCAACCTATTCCCAATCATCTATAACAAATATACAAATAATTTTTGATATTACCAAATTTTTAGGTGTAAATCGCATCACAATGTTGTCTGTAAATTCAGTTCTTCTTGTAGTGCTTGACTGTTAGAAATATCCGTTTCAACCACATACGCCTGAACAGGTTGTTGACCTGCATCAACAAGGTCTTCGGTCAATTGGTTTGGTATCATTGCACCGGCATTTCCAGAAAAGATTCCACCCACTCCCGTTGCCGCAGGAACATCACCCTCTTCACCTTCACCACCTTCTTCACCACTCATTTTTGTTTCTACAATAGACCTTATATTATTTCTACCTGCAATTGCAACTGCCGCCGCATTTGCTATTCTTGCAAAGAAAGGCATTTCAGGATCTTTTAAAGCACTTGTAATACCTAAATACATGTTCACCAACGCTTGTGCCTTCGCCATCATTTTCCAATTCTTAGAACCTTTTTCTGCTGTTCCTGCTAAAGCGCCAAACAATTTTGATGTTGCTTGTAAATTCATGTCTCTATATTTGACTCTTATTTCTTCTTTTTTCCTTTCAATAAATTCTAAGACTTCTGCTTCACCTTCACCATTTTTTCGTGCTTGTTCTAACAACAACCTTCCTTGTTCTCTTAACGCCTCCAATTCCCTGTTACGTCCCATCTCATTCAACATTGAAATTTCTTTAATTCCAGCGATTCTCATTTTATTTAGGTCATGGTGCATTTTTGTTTGCCCTAGAATTATTTCCGTCTCCTTTTGCTTTAAGGTTATTAGTGTCGCGTTTGCATTTGCAAGTTTTTGTTGTGCCTGTAAATTATCTGCATTTGTTCTTAATTCTGCTTCTGCATTTTCTTTAACAGCTTCTGCCATTTTTTTCTCTTGGTCTAACAAAAGCAACTGTTGATTCATAACTTCCATTGCATGTTTTTGCCTTTGTTCAAAAGTTAAATTTTCATTATCTCTAAGTCTTATTTCTTCATTTAAAACACCCTGTATTGCCGCTTTCTGTAAGTTAATTTCACCAACTAACTTCACTAATTCATTTCGAGAATTAACGATTGCCTTTGCAGACTTTATAACTGATTTTGTGTAATTTGTTGTTGACTGTGTTGTGTTGGATATTGCTTCAGTCACATTATTGTAAATTTCTTTCCCCTTTTCAATAGTTCTTTGCACTGCCGCAATTTTTTCATCAAATCCAGTGATGTCATTCATTCCTTCTTGTGCTGTCTCCAAAGCACCCTTGAAGTCACCCTCAAAAAGTTGCTTCATTGCTTTACCCAATAAGCCAAATCCATTAATAATTTGTTTCACCCTGTCAGTAATTTTCTCCTTTAACATTTTCCCAAAATTAGAAATACCATCTTTCAACTTTTGAAAATTCCCTTTAACATCCATTATTTTAGCACCAACTTTTCCCATTCTATTGATGAAATCGCCTAGCTTATTAAATATATCAGAAACAACAATTTTTGTAGATTCAAGTGCTATATTAAATTTGTCGGCGAATCCTTGGTTGCCCATTAAAACGTCCCCCATCGAAGTAAACGCACCAACTGCCGCACCGATTCCAGTAAACTTCATTGCACTACTAAGTATTCCAAAACCCTTGCCACCCTTCTTCGCTTTACCGCCTGAATCTTCTGCACTTTCACCGAGATCTTCAACATCTTCTTTTGCGTCTTTTGCTTTTGATCCCAAGCTATCGAGTGAATCTTCTAAGTCACTAAAATCAGACTCTGCTTGTTTACTATCTACATCAATAATTATTTTTACCTCTTTTGCCATATTATTCTTTTAAATTCTTTAAACATTCTTTTAAAACTTCCATGTCTTTCATTCATGCCATAAACAAAATTTAGTTTTTTGTCTCCATAAATGTCAACTGTATTTACTATTCTCAAACTGGTTAACATCATAACCGAGCTAAGTTGTATGTGATTTTTTAATTCCATAACATAAAGTCAAAATTTTGAAATTGTATATTACTCCCATTTTGGAACAATGCCCAATTCTCACCATAAGGAATGCCAATGTTCGGTAAACGCTGAACCGCTAAGTCAACAGAAAGTGACCAGATTCGTTTGGTGTCTGTTTGACTATCATCTAAACCAAATTCCAACACTCCACTTGATGTTGTCAAATATAGTGTGCAAGTTGCAACTCCAGTTTCTTTCAATGCAAACTCTGCTGTTCCACCCGTTGTTCCTAGTTGCGTGATTGTTCCATTTACGTTTTTAAATGCTGTGTAATATGCAAATGCTTCTGTATAACTAACTGTGTATGTTGAACTTGTTCCACCAACAACTGTTGCTGTTCCACTAACTCGAATAATCATATTTGTATTGTATGGAACAAACAACTGCTTTTCTGTAGATCTACCTTGTGGATAAGCATAACCCCTTGTGTTGCCTTCTGTATATCCTGTTAATATAATTCTGTGCATTTCACCTTGAAGTCGTGGAACACCTTTTTGTTCTGTTTTGTATTTTACAACAATATCATCATTATTTAAAGGCATCAAAGCACTGCTAAATTTACCATTGTCAGAACCAATTGTAAGTCCTTTTTTAAGTCCTCTCATTTTGTCTGCAATAATTGTCTTTGCTTGTCCTTGTGACAAAATTGACCTAAACCCAAAAAGACTCGTTAAGTTTATTGGCAAACTACCTGCATTTGCTAAACAAGGATATAGTCCTGTCGCTAGTGTCACAAAGGTCATTGACAAACCACCTTGACAATCACAACATGCTTCCGGTGCTAATAAACCCGTGTAAGGTGAACTTGAAACACTAGGTGTGCAACCCGGTGTGTCCTCTGGACACCAGTAATATAAAGCACCCATAAACAAATTGCTTCCGGTTGAATCTTCACCAACAACGTAATCACAATCAACACATGGAATCATGGAGTCAACCACTTTTAACAATGTAACCTTTGTTGATGTGTCGACACCAACCTGATAGTTGCTTATATTTAAAACTCGCCAATAAGCATTTTTTATAAAAACTTCATCATTGAATTTAAAGTTGTGAATGTCAACATCATCTAAATACAAATAACACTCCATTATTCTTGCATCTGGGTTGTATATACTATCCAAGTATTTTTTCCAATACAATCCATATAGTGTATTATCAAACCAAGAACCCGTTTCATCTGTATAGTTAAAAATACTTAATTCACCGACAACAGGGGGGTTCGTGTTCCAATACAATGATTTGTTTGCTTGTGTAAGTGTGTAAACATTACTTGAAGGTGTTATGTCAAAAGGTGTGCAAACCGGATATGTCAAAAAAGTGAAAGTTGAAATTAAACTATCTGTGACACCTTGCAAGTGCATTGTATAACTCGTAGATGCACCCGAACCATTTAAAACAGTAGTTGCCGCACCATTGTAAAAAAACAACTTTGGTTTGGTTGCTGTTAATGGATATTCAAAACCACCCTCAACACCCTTGTAAGTATATTCATATTGCACAGCCATATTGTATAAATGTGGTTGCAATTGTGTATCTTCATTTCTAAATACTTTTTGGTTTATATATGGTGAGAAAATAGGTGTGTTTTTCAATTCACCTTTTGCAAACTCATTTGTGTTGTCTGTTCTTCTATAATGACCATAAACATTGATGTCCGGAAAAAAGTCTTTTAAGTCTTTGTTCACAAGGTCTTGATCCTCTAAGTCAGTTAAATCAATTGTCTTTTTTTGTATCGTTGTAGTGTCTTTGACAATTATCTCTTTAGAGACATCTAATTTGTCTGTCCACGACTTTATACTAGCGTTAGCAAGATAATCATTGTAAGGTTCTATAATTAAGTTAGAAGGGTTGTCTGGGTCAGATATTACTAATAGGTTGAACCTTTGTATTATATCCAATAAAAAATCCTTCTGCAAAATCTGGTCATCAATACATGCGGGAACATTTACAGTCCCGTTGTAAGCACCTTCATTAAATGGAATCCACTCAACCACAATTTTGCTTTCTAAATTTGCACAAGTAAAACCGGCACTAGCACCAAAGGTGATTCTTTCATCACCACTAACACCAGTAAATTTTGCATTTAAAAGTGACATTCTGATATACGCTTTTTGTCCCGTTCCCATTGCTTCAATATCCAAAGAGTGTTCAATGTCTTGCTCGAGGTCAAAAGCACTACCGCTATTTGTAACTAGATTAACAAGGGGTGCTGTGCTGTAAACAACATCTGGATTGTCAATGTCAACAACTTCTACTTTTAATTGCATCGGGTTAAGGTCAATGCTTGTAACATTTTCAAGTTTCATTTTATGTCTAACTTGTATTGACAGCATTCCTTCAAACTTCTTTTCAAAATAATCACCTGCTTCATTCCAGATGTTTTGTGCGTCAATAATACAATCACTACCAGAAACGGTGTCAGCGGGGACATAATTGTTTAAAAATGCACCCTCTGGAATCGCATCACCAACGGAAGGCATACCCCCTGTGTCGGGTTCATAAACACCCCACACGCCATTATTTCCAACTCTCATAACTCCGCCCGGTTGCGCTGTTGAATTTGTCAATGGCAGACCTGCTTCACCCAAGTGGTTTCCGGTTGTCATAAATAACTTTCCAAAATAAGCACCATCAATAAATGCGGAAGTATATGTAAACCCTGCTTTTTCCAAAATCAACTTGACCATATTTTTAATTTGTAGGGCAGGTCTCAATTGATTAACAGGAACCATGTAGTCCTGTGCTGTCAATGTTCCTAAGCTAGTCACATCGGATGCTGTCATATTTAGATACAGGTTTTGGTCAGGATCATAAAAGAAATTTGGTTTTGTGATGCTCATTGGATACATCACTTTTTGCACATTGACATCAGTATCTCTCAAAGATGTTCCAGAGGTGTTTTGAAAAGAAGAAGATGAACCATCCCAAGATGCGATGATATTTGCCTGTGTATATACATGGTCTAATTCATTACTATAAGAATTATCATCATTTCTAAAAACATCCTTTAATCTATTTTCACCAATCGCAGAAAACAAATCTGCTGTGTTTGACATCAAAACAACTTCGTATAGTTCTGCTTTTTGATATACAGATTTTAATTGTATAAACCCCTCAAACTGTGGCATTGCACCAACAAACAAAGTTGCCTTGAATTTTTTCCTTGTGCTGAATACAAGTGTCGACATGTTAACATCAAACCAATTTTGAAAAAAAGTATTATTGCTGTCTGTAAAAGGCAATTTAAAAGTTTGTGAGAAACTTGCTTTTCTTGTCTGTGGTTCTTTAATATCAGAGAATTGAAAATTTAAAGAAATCACAGGATGTTCCTGTAAGTCTAATTCATAACCTGTTTCTGTGGTTGATGACGTTGTTGCGTCTCTATATGCAATTAGTCTAATTTGATTCATTAAGAGTTAGTGTTTAACGGGTTTGCATATTCTATTGTGAATGTGTATTGTATTTGCAATTTATTCTTTGCTGTGGTCATTCTTTGAAAAGATTTGTTTGTTACGACAACAGACTGCGAAACAGGTGTTGCAAGGTTTTCAATAACCATGACAGCATTTGATGAAAACAATGTTTCTAGAAAGTCTGCTTCTTCTTCCGAAATATACTGTGTTTGTAAAGTGCTTTGTAATTTTCTTTTTGTTGTTAATGTTTTAGTTCCTGCACCCCAAGTGTTAAACGAATAAACATCACCCGTATCTAAAGAACTAGAACCCAAAACAGATTGATAATTATTTTTTTCACTACTCACTGTTTCTGTTTGTCCTGCATTAAAATTATAATAGTCCCAAGCACCTAATTCATTTATCCAAGCCAATCTAATTATTTGTTGATCCTTGCAATTTATAGCACTCTCAAAATCTCTAACAAAGTAATAATACTGTGACCTTATTGATGATGTGCCATTTTGATTATCACACATATAAACTCTATAATAAGCAAAATCACGTGCAACACTACCAGAGGGTTGTCCATCGAATGTTGCAAGTGCCGCATTGTTTTTGTGTGCCTGTCCAACATAGTTTTCAAAATTCCCTGTTCCTACTCCTGCATAAATTAAATACTCTTTGTCAGAGTTAGATGATGCAGGTGGCTCACCCCCTCTAGTGTCATCATTTGGGAATGTGTAAGTCGCAATCAATGTGCCATCACTTCCGTAATACTGCAAACCTAAAAATCCACCATCTGAACCCCACCCACTTTTGTTTTGTATTCCAATAGTGTGCCAGTCAGTTCCATTTGTTATGTAGTTTATATATCCCGTTAATTTTGTTGAACCCCCACCCGGTTCAGCATTTAACTTTCTGAAGTCAATCATACTTGGTGCATTTGACATTAATTGTTTTAAATTATTTGCTGTTGTGTAGTCACTTAAAGGATTTGAGTCTGGTAAGGTTGCGTATGTCATAAGCGGAAAAGTTGCTTGTGTGAAATACATTGTGATTCTGACTTCATCACTTGTTTGCTCAACGGGTGCAGAAGTTGCAGAAGTTGCACGTTCCCAAGTTGCTTTCAATATAATTGTTTTTACACTATCTGTGTTTTCTGAAAATATAGTTGATGTCAAATTTTTACCAACCTTGTGAATTTCTTTTCCTGCCGCATTTGTGTCCTCGTAGCTATGTTTAAGCACTGTATTTACAATTCTTTTAATGTCAAAAATAGCCACTTGATTTGTTGTGGTTGACTTGTTGTTGGTTCTTTGTTTTATTGTTGCAAGTAAATTTGCATCAGAAATTGAGTTGTCATATACTCTTAAAATATATTTAACGTTGAAATATGTTGCAAGATTGTCTGTTATATTAACAGTCACAGGTAACATTTGCCAATAGTTTGTCGGAACTAATTCATCATAAGTATTTGATGTTCCTGTGTAGGTTGCTGTCTCTGTTGGGATTTGTGTTATTTGAATTGTTGCCATTTATACAAAGTATTGATCAGTTTTATTTAGTTGTTTTTCCATGTCTTTTGCTAGTGCTATTTCTAATTTCTTTCTTGAGAGTTCCATATTTTTATACCAAGTTTGAGAAAAGAAACCAGTCCCATCTAAACCCTTTTGATATATTGATGTTGCGATTGCAAATTTTATTGCACTTCTTTTTACAAATCTACCTTTGGCATCTCTCGTTCCTTTCAACCCTTTTTTTATAACCCACTTGTCAATTGCACTTGGGTTAATCATTTTGAAAGTGCCTGTGAACGCAGGTTGCCTTGTAAAGCTAAACAGCTTGTTTGCCCTTGAGTCATTTAGTTGAAAGGTTTGATTCCTGACACCCTTAACCCCTGTGTCAACAAAACCACCATAATCATTCATAGTAAATATGATTTGTGGCTTTTTCTTGAAACTACCTTGAACAATATATTTAATTGAAGAACCAAGCGCAGAATCACCCACATCACTAATCAACGCACCCCTAGCATCTTGGACTTGTTTTTTTCCTAGCTTCTGTAATTCCTGTATGAAATTTTTAAATGCCATTATGAGTTATTAGTTTGTGGAACAATGCAAAGATTGTTCTCATTATTTACAACTATATTAAAAGTGCCACCCCACCCCGTCAATAAGTTTGCAAACCTACTTGTAAAGGGTGATAAATCAATTGGCAACTCTATGTCTGTTCTTTGATCCGCCCATGATTCTGTTTGTGTTGCTTGTCTAAAATTAGAAATTACATCTTTTATTATTTGTAAAGTTTCGGAATAAGCATCATCTATGTCTGCCATGTCTTCTTGTATTCTATCTGCAATAATAACATCAAAGGAATAAGTCAATGTTTGTGCATCAACAGATGCAGGTTGTGGTGTTATATACATCAACGGGAATTGGTCAGCATCCATTTTCTCAATGTCCACATCTTCAAGATTGCCAGAGTTAAATGACTGTATCTGCAAGTGATTCGTTGCTATATCACTAAACGTGTTAATCATCTGCTTGTATGTTATGTTATTTGGTGTGTTATTATTATCCTGTGCCATGTTTGTCTTTTTCTAAAATAAATAAATCCTGTTGATATGACAGAAATGTTAAACTCTCATATATTTTTAACTTTGTTACTTTCTTCATTTTTAATATCTTGCCCTCTGCCAAGTTGTATATTATAGGATACCAACCCCATTTGCTTTTGTATTTCTTTTGTGTTGTCACCCTTCTTTCGTATGGTGAACCCTCGTTTTGTTTTACCTCTACTTCATCAAATAACTGCGAGAATCTGTTATAAGTGTCTCGCCTAAATGAAAAAAAAAATTAAGAACCCCCAGTGCATAACCCATTGGCAAATCCAACATAAGGTTCTTTTTTTCCTCTGTTGGCTTATATTTTTCAACAGTGTATCGGTCATATTTATTAACCTCACTCGTTTGTTTTCTATACAGTATTGACATTATTTTATGTAAGTTTTCTGTTGAATCCTCACAAAATGTTTCTAAGTCAACAAACTCTCCTGTTGTCATTTCTGCCATGTTTGGAATAACACCATACTTTTGGTTGTTAAACTCAATGTTTCTTTGCATCTTGATGTCACTCGGATCATCTTTGGTCATTGAAACAATTATATTTGAAACCTTGTTTAAATCTTTTATTTTAAACTTTTTTAAGGTTTCAACATCTATTTCACAAAACGCAGAAACAATTTCAAGGTTTTTCACCTTTTCCTCTTTATTACTACCAAGCACCCGCATAAACTGTTGATACTGTTTGACTGTTATGTCATTCCAATTTTCAGGAACTCTAAGTTTTATTTCTTTCATTTTTTATAAATATAAAATTCTTGTTTTTGTCTAAGATATATAATACTTGCCAGAATAGGAAACCATTAATTTATTTAAACACACATATCTCACCGCATCAATACTATGGTTAAAGGCATCAACAGGTCTGTTTGTTATTTCATTATTTTTGTCTTTTATCCACTTGTAATTTCTAAATTCTTTTATTGTATTAACACTTCTTTTTGTTATGTTTAGTTTATGCCTTTTCATTACATCAATTCCAATTCTTATTGAGTCAGCACCCTTTTTCGCGGGTTTTATATTAGAAACTTGCATTCTGTATATTTCTTCAATACTCTTTGGCTCGCTGGAGTCGGCAAAACATTCTAGTCTCCTATCAATGTTTAGGTCTTTCATTTTGTTTGCAATGTCTTGGTTTGTCAAACCCTTTTCATAAATCAGTTCGTCAATATATAAATCAAGGTCATGTTTATATACTTTCACTAATGTTGTGGGGTCAGCACTATATCCAAAGTCTAAACCAAAAGCAATTTCCTTTGCGTTTTCCGGTATACTATCAATGATGTTAAATTGTGGGAATATGTTTTCAGTTGAAATACCTCTCAAGCCCTCACCAAAAACCCGCCATAAATTTTCATCTACTTGTTTAAGTCTTTCAATTTCTTTTATTGTTTCTATATCTAAGAATGGATTGTCTTTATATGTAGAAATATGAAAGTCTAAATCATCTCTGTCTGCATCAATTATTTGTTTATATAACCAATGGAATTCATCACTCGGGTTAAAGTCAATAATGATTTTATATGTTGTTCTCAATGCCAACTGAGTGTATTCATCAAAACTAAATTCATTGCCCTCGTTTAAAAAAAGCACGTCTCTTTTTCTACCACGCACACGCTGTGGCTGATCTACTGAAATAAATTCGAAATTGTTTCCAAAAAGTAAATATAAACCACTAGACTTGTTGTGCAATCTTTCATCATAAAGGTTTTCGTTTTTAAGAATCTCAAAGAAATCACGCATTGCTGTTCCCCTAAGGGCAGGGAATGTTTTTCTCGCAATAGTTATATATAGATTTTTGTTCTGGTTTTTATAAGCAAATTCTATTAGTGCCAGAAGTATCGAATATGTTTTCCCACTTCTTGTTCCACCCTGCAACACACAAATTCTTTTGTTTGACCTTTTTACGTCATAATATGGTTTAGCTTGTTTCTTCTTCATCATTTATCCAAGATGGAGGTGTAGCACTAACATTTAAATTCTGGTCTGGTAACCCCTCTATCCTGTCAAGTATTTCTTTTATTGCTTTTAACTTTTCATTATTATTAGAATCATTACTGAACGCAATCTTTATTAACATTTTAGCAATGGGACTGCCAAAGTCACCAACACCCCCCATGTTACTGTCTTGTGTTGATAATAATTCTTTTAAAACAGTGGCAACATTTCTTCTACCTTTTGGTCGCCCTCTTTTTTCTGGCTGATTGTCAGAACTAAATTGTGTTGCTTTGTTTGGGAATTTATTCATTGTTTCCGTTTTTATACCGTTATACTCCCGCTATTGGTATTTTTAAAATAGGGTTAAAATCAAAAGACCTTTTACTGCCTTTATCTTCTTTTATTATATCTTTTCCCCACTTTTGTTGCAATAACTTGAATTGTCTTTTTTCTTCATCTAAATTCCTATATGTAGCACAACCACCAACCTGCTCTGCTTGTTTTACGTTATAGTGTGCGTAGTTTATTCTCAAACAACCCCCATGTGTATAGATGTGTTGCAATGTCATGTCATAGTCCTCTTTTAATGAGAGTTCTTCGTCATATCTCAATTGACTACTTTTTAAGTGTCCAGAAAAAGGTGAACCAATATACTGAGTAAAACCAAAAGGGGTGTATTCCCTATAAGCACCTTTGTCTGCAACGCAATTGAATCCAAAATGTTTATATCCTAATTCATCACAAAGTAATGCAGAACTAGAACAAAACTCTAACAATTGATCATTTTCAAACTTATATTGTTTTTGGTTATTATAATATCCTATATAAGAACAATCATCATCTATAATCATTAAACAATCACTGTCATTATATAAATTGTCTAAAATCCAATTTCTTATTCTACTTATATTCCCCTGTGCTGAATCTGGACAAACCACAACATCATTGCCATTTTTTATATATTCATCTGCTTGACTTTCGCAAACAACAACTTTCACACAAGGATAATGTATTTGTGTTATGGACTTTTCTGGTCTCTTATAAGAAGGGGCATAAATACTAACTTTCATCTTGTATCATTTTAATTGCTTTTGAACCATTTAAAACCCTGCCAATTCCCTGAGACCATGCTTTTCCATTTGTCCGTCTTGCCACTTCTGTCTGTAACTTGAATAATGTTTTCGCTTGAATCCAATCAATGTCATTATCAAACTTTAAAACGATATAGTTGTTACTAATGTCTAATTCTGTGGCGAATGGGTATTCCGTTTCTATATTATCCTTTGCATCTATTTTATCAATGTTTAAACCTAATTCAACGTGTTTAAAACCCCAATCAGTTAGTTCCTCAACATCAAAGTAATTTGCAAGTGCGTCCATGTCAAATTCACCACCACTTTTGTTCAGTCTTATATTTAATTCTCTTTCTTCTTCTTTTGACAAATCCAGAACCACGCAAGGTATTACATCATGGTTTAAATCTTTGCAAACCTTTAAACGCTGATGCCCTCCGATGACTGTCATATCTTTATTTAATACAACGGGGTCGACAATGCCAAATTTTTCTATTGACATTTTCAAATCATTATATTGCTTTTTTGTTATTTGTCTGGGGTTATATTCCGCAGGTTTTAATTTATTTATTTTTATTTCTTTTATTTTCATATTCTTTAAATCGTTTATTTATTTCTACTAAGTCATAGATTTGTTGACATACTAATTCTAAATGTTTTATTCTAAAATAAGAATTTAAAATTGAATCCGATTCTGCTTTAATGTGACAGTCTCGACACAACCCCATTAAGTTCTCTATATAGTCATTCGTCACCTTATTCCTTGTTCTTTTTTGCAAGTGATGTATATCCACACAAGGTGATTGACATATCTCGCAGGGAATATAATCACCCTCTTCAAAATTAAAAAAATCCAAATAAACCCTAGTGTGCTTCTGCATTTTTATATTCTTTTATTTTCAAACAATCTTTTCTTGACAATAGAACAAAACTACCTTTGCATATTGAACATTTGCCATTTTTTTTAATGTGTGTTACCATTACACAATCGCAACAAAATCTAAACATTTGATTCATTTTCCTTGTCCTTTATATTTTTTCTTGTATAATTTACTTGCTTTCGAATTTGATGTTTTACTTTTTGCATGAACACCCTTTCTTTTTTTTCTTTTCTTTTCCCTATATACCCAAATTGCTTTTCTCATTTGTCACAACTTTTTTCATAAATTTTTCTAAGGTTATCTAAAGTCTTTTTGTTACAACTGCCACAGTTTGACCATTGTGCATCTGATTCGAAAACTGCTCTATATAATCTGCCTATAATCATTTTTTGTTCTGCATCAATAGTATTTGTTTTATCTACGTTTGACATAACATTCTCATAGATTTGTTTTTCATCTTTTGTGAACGACCTGATATTTTTATAATTGGGAAACAATTTGTTCAATTTCTCTTGACGTTCTTTGCACCCGCAATCGTCTCCAAAAATTAATTTTACCGCCTTTGAAAGTCCTGTTTTTTCTGTGAACCTCGCAATGTCATCGCCTATGCCCTTTGACTTTTTTGCCATTTTTAAATATCTTTTTTACTTTTACTATTGATTTATATAGAGTATTTCTGTTGATGCCAGTCTCTTTTTGCATTTGATTAAGTGAAAACCCCATTTGGTGATAAATACGAAACACCTCACTGTCGAACCAATGAATTTGTTTTAATTTTGTATTCACCCTTTTAATGTCTTTTTCTAGTTGTTTTTTTAACTTGACACCATCTTCATCCAAAATTCTATGTATTCTGTCTGGGGTATTATTTATATACTGATCTTGCCAACCACCTAAAACAAAATTTTCATTTATAATTGTATAATACTTTCTATATTTTTTATAGAATGGTGATGTTTTAGAATGGTATTGATTAATCATGATTCTAGCTATCCAAAACAATAATTCATTTTTATCTATTAAATTATTTATTTTTTCCTTGTCACTTTCATACAAAGCAAGAACAGTATCATGTAACAAATCATCACTATCATACCTTTTGCAACTTGTTATTTTGTCCGCAACTTGTTTTAATTTTAGATAGTTTTTTTCTAAATAAAGGTTCAGTTTTGACACAATTATATATTGTTGGTGTATTAAGGTTTATTAACATGTCATATTCTGTTTTTGACAATTTTCCAACTTCAATTTCAACAACTTCAAATCTTTCATATATTTTTTTATAAATATAGCTTATGAGTGATTTGTCTTGTTTTACGTCACGCAATATATAATTTTGTTCTCTTAATTTTAACCCCTGCTTGTAGATTATTGTAAACAACCAATTGTTAGTATCATTAAAACCCCAATGAAATCGTTCGTTTCTGGTGTTAAAAAATGTCGGTTGTATTTTCATTTAATTCTTCTAAGTGAACACCTTTAACCATTAATGTGTTGTAATATCGACCATTATATTCCCTACTCTTAATATAAAACTCTACTGTCACCCATCTGTTTTCAATTATATTTTCTTCGTGAATTACAATTCCTTCTGTTCCAAAAATTTCAAATTGGTATGAATGGTCAAAACCTGTTTCTGATTCAGTTATTTCAAATAAAAGTTTTTCAAAATCACCTTTTTGAGTGTTTATAGTTTCTTTTTTCTTTCCTGTTATTTGTCCTCTTAATTTATACATAATTTTTTTTTATAGTTAAATAATTGTCTATTTCTCGTTTTGCTTCATCAAAGCCGTAGACAACAACAGCCCTGTAGTTTCTTTCATTTAATTTTTTTATCCAAGCTAGTTGACTTGCCGACACTCTGCCTTTCTTTGTTTTAACCTCTAAGAACAAACCATGATACTCACCATTCGGTTCAAAGATTGCCAAGTCTGGAAAACCGGCAACATAGCCAGTTGCTTTCATTCGTTTTGCTTGTGTTATGGATGTTCTCAATCCACCTGCACTTGCACAATACAAAACATTATATTGCATTTTTATATATTGTATTATTGATTTTTGTAATTCATATTCTTTCATATACAACTTTTTAAAATTTCATGACATAATTCATAAGGAACAATGCTTCTTTCATAATTGCCTTTTAACCCCTGTGTTCCTGTTCTTGATCCTCTGGGTGCTGATTCATGACAAGGCATCCCATTTTTACACATCTTTTTTGGTTTCCAATTTAGATTGTTAGTCCAGATGTCTGTTGGTTTCATTCTTGTCTCACCATATTGACAATAAGTAACTGTATGTCTTATTCCTGTATTTTGCATAAAATCCATTTTTCTAAGCAATCCCCTCGGGTTTTCTATATAGAAGTATTTAGGTTTTAATTTATTAATTATCTCTAGTGTTGTTTTAACTATTTGTATTCCATTAATACATTCTTTAGTTTTTGGTGTTCTGTCTTTATTCCAATGATGATAACATGAAGCTATTGAAAATGTCGTGCAAGGAGGTGATGCCCATATTATATCAGGGGTAAATGGTATTTTATAAATATCAAATTGTAATATATCACAAACATAATCTATTTTGTCAAATGCCTTGTAATCACTTGTAAATGTTTGCATTCCCATTTCTTCTGCTACTTTACTAAATGAACGTGATCCTGCAAACAATTCTAAGACTTTCATTTTTTTATCCATTTTGTTCCTGCATTTGGTGAATAGGTTGTTATATAACCTAGTGTTTTTAAGTGTTGATGATAATCTTTTCTTGTGCTATCATCTATTTTTCTATTAAAAATTTCATCAAAATAGTCTGGGAATTTAATTTTATCTTTATTAAAGTTATTAGAACACCATCTTTTAAGTCGTAGGTTAATGTCAAAGGTTCTTTCTAACTCAGCACGATACTTTGTGCCAGACTTATTTTTTTCTGTCCAATAAGCAAAGAAATCTTTTTTATCTTGTTCACTAACACCATTGATTGAGTGAATTGATTTTTTAAAATCAATAATTCTTTTTTCTATACTTTTACTTTTATCTTCTTTACTATTACTCTCATTTACTTTACTAGCATTGCGACTGTTATGCTTTTGGTCTGCGACCGCATTATTCCACCTCTTTGTTGCATTTTCTTTTGCTTTTTTTGACTTATTGTTAATGTCCTCTATTTGCTTATTAAGTCTTTTGGAATAAAAACAATTATCTTCAACAACAAATAAATCAAAATCTTCAATTACTTGCTTTAAAGTCTTAGGGTTACACTGCAAACCAAATGCCAAAGTATTATAATCTTTTATACATAATTTATTCTCTTCACTAAATAATAACTCTAACACCGCCCAAAACGTGCCATAGCCTTCCATGCCAAGGACAGACCTAAGTTTTATCACTCTGATGTCATTGCGTGCGTTTGAATCGTGGTTAAAATATGTTTTTTTCATAATCTGTTTTTAAAGAAAATCCCCCCTGCCTAGTGTTAAATATAGAAAAATATGGATTGTAGCAAGGGGGATCAGAAATTATTTTTGTTTAAAGTCATCACTCTCAACCTCTGAATACACTCCGAGTGAATAAAAATTCGTGATTTGCAAAACCGCTCTTGCTTTCGCCCTCTTTTCAGCCATCTCTAAATAGTAGGTTGATTGACAGTTTTTGGGTTGTGCTGTTCCAAACGTAGGTATTGAAACAATTTTATCTCCGCTAATACGTGTGGCAGTGCATTTAACAGCACAAAAGTCCCTCTCACATCTAACCACCTCATAATCTAGTTTTATGTCCTCTTTAGCCATTATTTTTTCTACACCTGTTCTTGTGATAATTATAAAACCAAATTGTTGGTGTTTAAATACATCTTCTTTGTTTAAATTATAATAAACATATAATTCTTTTAATCTTTCGTTGTTTGTTTTACTTTCCATATTCTGTTTTTTTTTAATCAATATACATACTATTTTGCATTTCTTCAATTGAAGGCATTAACTTTGGCATACTATCTGCGTCAACAATCTCTTTGCCATTGTAAAATTTCATTCGAAGATTGGTAATATAATCACCTCTTTCTGCGTTTTTAATTACATGAGTCCAATTATTAAAGTTTCTCATATTGTCAAAAAGTGCTGTTCTATAACTGCCTGTTTCATCTTTGAAATAAATGTGAAACCATTTCCCCCCATGTTTTGATTTATATTCTTTTCCTAATTTTACAAATTCTAGTGTTCTCATATTCTATTTTTTTTAAGTGAATAAATTTTTATAAAAATCTTCTGTTTCTTGGTCATGGACACCCATCACCTTAAAGTTAGTATCATTTTTATAAAGTGGTTTTAAAAACAATGTTAACTGTTCTTCTGTTCCTGTGAATTCAATACTGCCATGTTTAAATTTAACATCTGAATACTGTAACCCATTTAACATCTGATCCTGTTCCATTGTGTGACAATAACCTTTGCCAATTATTATATATTTTTTTTTCATAATTCTTTAATATGTTCAATGGTTTTTTCTTTTATATAATTAATTGTCGTTCTATCAAACCAAGACAAAATTTCAAAAGCACTAAAAACCAATGTTACATCCTCTCCTTTTTCATTTTTGCCAGACAAAAAAACCTCATTGTCATCACAACTCAAAGTATTCAAATCGTGTATATGTGTAAAATTTATTTCTTTGCTCATATCTCAATTGTTTCACAGTGTTCTAAACAATCAGAACACACGTCGGTTAGTATTATGTTAGCGGAACAGCAGTTTGAAACTATTTCTTTTTTCTCAAAAATCCAAGTAAAATCCAAACGACTGTTAATCATTTTATAATCTGGATTGTGTGATTCAAACATAATAGCTTTTTTCATGCCATCCGGTGTTGTAGTATTTATATATTTAATATGCATTACAATTTTTTTAATAAATTATTAATTGATTTTAGTTTTCTTTTTTGAATTTTAACACATTCATCAAACCACCTAATCTCCGAAATACTATCAGAACCATTAAGTTTGTTAGTAAAAAATTTAAGTTTTTCTTGAATTTGTGTTTTTGATTGAGTCAAAGACTTTTTAATTATTTCTTGCTCAATAGAATTATCTATTTTCATTTTTCTATATTTTTTGGTTATTAACACCACAAATATAAATAAAAAACGCAATATGTGTCAAGTGTGAATTTTGTGTCTTATTAACAGAATTATTAACAACAGGGGAATAGATTAGCACCCGCAATT
>VTLG01007893.1_pt1 | contig 23574 bp, 40 predicted proteins | sample 4694571 | NCBI WGS metagenome assembly VTLG01 (sample SAMN12604809, study PRJNA352737) | marine metagenome | biome: ENVO:00000447; feature: ENVO:00000209|ENVO:00000569|ENVO:01000036; material: ENVO:00002151; isolation source: viral sequences binned using virsorter ...
AGAACTGGTTTAACGGCCAAGGTTTCAATAGTGTCGAAGATATTCTTAATAATTTTTTAGAAGGTTCGTATGCATCTGATCAAGCTTTGTTTAGACAGACCAGAGATAAAATAGCTGATGCCACAAACCCACAGTTTGCTCTTCAAGGTACATTGTTTACTGAAGGACAAGATATAAAATTTGGAAACGATAATTTTAGAGACATTACACAAATTGATAATCAATATAAGTTTGTTAATGAACTCAAACAAAAAATGGAAAACATGGATGATGTTGTTGTTAATATGCAACATCTTAATTTAATAGAAAGAAATATTTATCACCCCTCGGCACTTGCTGATAAATACCCTGATACTTTTGGTCAACTGTACTCAGCTGTAACAACCCAACGACAGTTAGCTCAACAGATTGAAGGACGGGCTTTAAGATTTGCCAATGAGTTTTTTGAGTTGGATGTAAACAGTGAGTCATACAAAAAATTATCTAAAGTGTTTGAGATTACAGATTATTACAAAGGTGTGCTTCCAAAAAAGAATGCTGACGGAACAATGACTCTACAAGGAGTAACTCCAATACCTACAAGAGAGAACTCAGGTATTAACTTTAGGGAACCAACTATTTTAAATGCTAAAGAAACCCAGATATATGAAGGTGTTAGAGAAGCACTAGACGGTATATACGATCAGACTATGTTGTCGTTCTTGGCTGCTTTAAATGTAAAGTATCCGGGAAAAACTTTTTCTTTTAATGAAGCCATAGACATTTTAAGAAAACAAGCTGATCGTTCAAGAGCCGAAGGTAAAGAAGAAGAGGCCCGACTAAGAGATCAGGGTGTGGATATTTTAACTCAAGCTCAAAGAGATAGACATGCTGGATATTTTCCAAGGACTCGTGGTGGTATTGAAGGTGTGCTTGTAACAGATACCAATGGTGAGAACGTACACTTTGAAACATTTAACGAAAAACCTTTTAGGTTTGGTAGACAGCCGGTGGTCGATGAGAAACAAAAAAAAGATAAGCTAGATTTATTAAAAGAAAAGTTTCCGGCATCAGCTGGTTTTAAAATAACTACGAAGAAAAATTTAGGTAAAGATAAAAAAGATTTTGTTAATATGTTATCAGTTTTAGAAACTGTTGAAACATATTTAGGATCGCCGGAGTCAAAAAAAGAATTAAAAAAAGATTACAAGGGTGTTTTAAAAGTGCTAAGAGATAGAACTGTATCAGGTGGATTTTTAAAGTTTGTAAGGACTCGTTCGGATAAAGACATTACTGGATTTATAAATGAACGAAACCAATCTACTTACCATCGAGACTCGTTATTAAACTATATTCAAAGTGGTTCAACATTTGCGGCAGCTGTGCAATCAGCACCTTTAATTAACACTACACAAAAATATCTAAGAGATTTAGCTAATGCTGGTAAAATTTCACAAAACATTGTTGACTACGGCGAAAACTATATAAAATATATTCGTGAGCCACAAGATGAATTTAGAGGAGCTAAGTTTGCTTCTTTCTTTACGTTTATGGGTTTTAACTTTTCGTCGGCTGTTCTTAACCTTACACAGCTAATTCAAGCTACCATACCGTTATTGATGAGTTTGGGTGGTCCGTCTTCAGCTATAACATTTGGAGGAGCCGCAAAGGATGCTCTAAAATTATCAACAATTAGTGATGTCAACAACTACTTCTTTGACCCAGAAAAAATTAAAAATGCAAAACTACCTAAAGACGAAAAAGATATGTTATACAATTTTTTTCAAAAAGGTATTCTTACTCCAATCAGAAACATTGATGCTGGATTTACGTTTGACAGAGAGATAGAACAAAAGTTAATGAATAAAGGAGTTACAGGTAGAGGAACAATTAAAGCTATTAGAACAGGAACATTGATGTCTGGAGCTTTGTTTGGTGGTGTTGAACAATATAACAGGATTACGTCGGCCTTAACTTTTTATCGTATGTATAAGAAAAGTAAAAAATTTAGAGATAGATTAAATTCTTATAAGGAAAATACAAAGTATCAAAATGTAGCAAGTTTAAATGCAAACATAGCTGCTGAGATGGGTGTTATGGAAACTCAATTTTTAATGGGTAAAGAGAACCGACCTAATATAGCTAGAATAACTGGGGGACTGGGGGCTTTTGGTCCTATTGCCACACAGTTCTTAACTTTTCCATTTCAGTTTGTAGAGTTTATGGGTAAAGGTATGGTCAAACTTTTACGAGGAAAAACACCAGAAGAAAAATATATAGGTGGTGTTATGTTTGGTAACACAGCTTTAGCCGTAGTTTTATTTTCAGGAATACTAGGATTACCTTTTGCTGATACAATGAGAGAGTTGTTTAGACGTTTATCTAAAATGTTTACTGATGTTGAAGTCGACATTGAACTTGTTATGAGACAAAGTTTAACTGAAATGTTCTCTGGAATTACAAGCCCAGAAAATGCAGCAATCTTAGCTGACAGTGCTTTAAGAGGATCAGCAAGAAATGCACTAGGATTTGATTTAAGTAAACGAGCTGGTTTTGGAGAGCTGTTAGGATATGATGTTATGAATGGTAAGTTATTAGCTCTAGCTGGTCCAATCGGTGGTGTTGTTGATGATGCTGTAAATGGTATAGCTGAAGGCATAAAAGATGGCAAACCAATGAAAGCTTTTAAAGCTGTTTTACCGTTGGGAATACAGAATGTAATAAATGCTTCAACTACTTTACGAACAGAAGGTTTTCAAACTCAGACTGGTAGAACTATTTTACCACCTGAAGATGTAACGTTTGGTATGTTGTTTTCACAAGGTATCGGATTTGCTCCAACCAGAGTTGCTAAAGAAAGAGAATTGACTAGGGCTGGTAGGTATATAACTAACAGAGATAAACAATTAAAAGAGAGATATACAAAGAAAATTGTTGATGCTATGGCATCCGCATATTACTATAGAAACAATGGTGATAATGAAGCAGCTAAAAAACAAAGAGATAAAGTTAAAGAATTAAAAAAAGAAGTAGCAAAATACAATAAAGATAAGCCAAAACATTTAAAAATACAAATACTACCAGAAACTTTACGTAACAGATTTAACGTAGAAACAAAAGGTATAAACAGCAGAGCCTCCCTTAGATATGTTCCTAAGAGTGATAGAAAAGCTCGTATGCAATTAAAAGAGATTTATTTTGGTGAAGAATAGTTGACAGAATAGAACAATAATAGTACATATATTATATTCATGGTAAAAGACATCCACGTGGCGATTGGTTGGGATTCAAGAGAAATAGACGCATATCAAGTTTGCGAGCATTCACTTGTTAGACGATCGTCTATACCTGTAGCTGTCACTCCTTTAATGCACAATAATCTACGATACTTTAAATTATTTGATAGAGAATGGCGAATTGATAAGAACGGTCAACATTGGGACGTGGAGGACAATGCCCCTTTCTCTACTGAGTTTAGCCATACTCGGTTTCTTGTGCCTGAGTTAGCCAGACGTAATAAAGTAAAAGGATGGGTTATCTTTTGTGACTGCGACTTCTTGTGGTTAGATGACATAAAAAATTTAATTGATGAACTGGACGATAGTTATCCTGTTATGACGGCACAGTTTGATTATCACCCAGAAGAAGAGACTAAGATGGATAATAAGATACAGACTAAATATAATTGTAAACTATGGTCATCTCTTATGGCTTTTAACATGAATCACAAAGCTAATAAAAAACTTACATATAATGCAGTTAATGAGATGAAAGGTCTTGATCTTCATCAATTTAAATGGCTCTCACGAGGAGCCGGCAGTGTAGGAGAAATAAACCCAAAATGGAATTATGTTCCTGGCATCATGGGAGAGAATACTCCACTGGCACCGTCAGCTGTTCATTTTTCTTTGGGTGGTCCTTGGATGGATGGTTTTGCTGATTGTGAGTTTTCAGATAAATGGTTTGCTGAAAAAGCTCACATGGATTATTTAAACCCTAACAATCATAAAGCACCTTGTCTACATTTTCACTTGTAACGTCGTTTCGTGGCGACCATTGGAAAGTATATGCTAAAGACTGTATAGAAAGTTTCATTAAGCATTGGCCAAAGGATGTTAAACTATATGCTTATTATAATGACTGGCCAGAACGAGGTCTTCAAAGCTATGACTCTGATAGGGTAGAGTTTATTGATTTAATAAACCAGTCATCTGAACTGTGTGAGTTCTTTAAGAAACATAAAGATAATCCAAACGATACACCAAACTGGAAAACGGATGTTAAACGGTGGGCTTATAAAGTTTATACCGAGTATGATTTCTTTGTTAAGAATTCTCCTAAGTGTGACGTGGGTATATGGATTGATGCCGACACAGTTACCTATAATAAGATAACACATAAAGATTTAGAAAAGTGGCTACCAAAAGATAAAGACATAGCCGTTCTTGGAAGAGAAGCCGTTAACTATATTGAAGCTGGGTTTGTTGCTATGCGAATGACGGATCTAAACAAGGCATTGTTCTCTGATCTTTTTGGTGTCTGGAACTCTGGTGAAATATACAACTACCGTGAATGGCATGATGCATTTGTTTTTACAAGGATTATGAATTTGCACCAAGCACATGGATTACAAGTTAATAATTTGTCTCCTTATTGTGCCGACCTTAATGCATTTGAAGCTTCACCTTTAGTTAGGCATATGTATCACAATAAAGGTTTATTAAAATTTAAACAACAAGAAGAAAAGAATGAAAAGGTTAATACGAATGTACAGTATCAGAAAAAGAATAGCACTAAGAAACCAATTGTTGTAACTCCTCAAGACTGCATGCCAGTCGAGGATATACGAATGAATATTCTTACTAATACTAAACGAATTCGTTCTACAATTAAACGATGTGCTTGGAATACAGAAGAAATAGCTATTGTTTCTGCTGGTCCTTCATTAAAGAAACAGTTTAAAGAATTACAACAACTTCAAAATAATAAAATAAAAATTGTTTGTGTTAAACATAGTCATAACACACTTCTTGAAAATGGTATAATGCCTTGGGCTTGTACTATATTAGACCCTCGGCCTTTCAATGAAAAGTCTACGCATGGGTTTGTACGAAAAGAATTATTAGCTGAGCCTCACCCAAGAATTAAATATTTTGTAGCAACAATGTCTAACCCAGATGTGGTGACACATCTATTAGACAAGAAGGCTACGGTTGTAGGATGGGATGCCTACTGTAATGCAATAGAAGGCTGGGATTTCTTCAAAGACAAGTTGCTTATAACTGGTGGTACTTGTGCTGGTATGAGGACGATTGGTATGTTACATACTCTAGGATTTAGAACTATACATTTATATGGGTTTGACTCGTGTATCGAGGGTGAGCCTAAAAACAAAGAAGAGTTAGCCGATGATGGTCGTAAGAAATGGTTGAAGGTAACCGTTGGTGAAGATAATAAATCGTATTGGACAACTGGAGAACTGTTAGCTCAGGCACAGGATTTTGAAAAGCTTATGCAAAGAGAAGAGGTTGACCTTGATATACATGTACATGGTGATGGGTTAGTGTCGGCTCTTTGGAATGATGGATTAAAAACAAAGAATAAAGATATAACATATAAGGAATTGTTTGATGACCTCCCGTAAAGTAATAGGTGTATTTGTTAACTCGTCGGTTCACCAACCACATCATAATTGTTTAACTGCATTTTGTCATGGCATTAGAGAGACCACTGACAATCTTGTGTTTCTTTCTAACTCAACTAAGTATATGGATTGTGATGTCGCAGTTATCTTTGGTTCGTGGAAAGATAGACACACTCAACACCATCTTTTAAAGAAAGATATAATTGACAACCATAAAGGTGAGTTGATTGTGGTTGAAACACCACTGCTTGGTCGTACCATAACTGAAGACCATAAGTATTATAGGGTGGGCAAGAACCACTATATGGATACACTTGCTGACTTTAAAAATAATAAGAGTAGTAAAGAAAGATGGGGTATTATTCGTACGGATCTTAACATTGAAGTTAAGGACTGGAGAAAAGATGGGAAACATATTTTGTTTCTAATGCAACTACCTGGTGATGCCGCCACAGCTAACGTCGACATACTAAAATGGTTACAAAAAGAAATAGTCCAATGCAAAAAAATATCATCGAGACCTATTGTAGTTCGTATGCATCCGTTAATATCATCTTATGATCTTACCAAATTTGAAGAGTTTGTTAAAGAACAAGATGATGTTTCAATGGTGTTCGGACATAAGAATCCTATTGAAAAAGATTTGGAAAACTGCTGGGCTACGGTTAGTTTCACCAGTGGTGGTTCTGTGGACAGTCTCGTTGCTGGTATCCCTGTTATTACACCTAGTCCTCTTAACTTTGCTTATCCAATATCATCCCATTCCATAGAAGAAATTGAAAAACCAAAGATGTGGGATAGAAGTCAGTTGTTAAATGACTTGGCTTATACACAGTGGACTGTAACTGAAATGGCACATGGCCTGCCATACAAACATTTAATGGGGGAAGATGACTGACGATAAAGACAAACAAAAAGATGTTGTTGTAAATTTATTTAAAGATAAAAGAGAAAAGGTTATGACAACTGATGCAGCTAAGTCATTTCCACCTGAACATTTTAATAAATTAGTATTAGAAAATATAGAGACAACTAAGAAAGATGCCGAAGATTTTAAAGCAACAGGAATCATCAGTATCATTATGGATGATCAAGGTCCTATTGCTGATTACTTTGCTGGTAGTATAAATTTAAACTCGGCTTATGTTTTGATGGACCAACTAAAGAATGTTATATTAGATAAGATAGAACAATCTCAAGAAGGAAAAGAATAATGTTAACAGCACTTATTGGCCCAGTCACAGGTTTACTGGATAAGTTTATAGAAGACAAAGATCAGAAGAATAGATTAGCTCACGACATTGCAACAATGTCTGAGAAACATGCGAATGCTTTGGCTAAAGAACAAGCTAAAGCTAACACCGAAGCAGCTAAACATCCAAGTATGTTTGTAGCTGGAGCAAGACCTGCAATTATGTGGGTGTGTGCTATTGGTTTGTTTGTAAACTTTTTTATACTACCGTTAATGACTTGGTTCACAGCCTTGTTTGCCCCAGAGATAAGTATGCCAAACTTTATAGATACTGGTGAACTTATCTCTCTAACAATAGCCTTACTCGGAATGGGAGGCTTACGTTCTTTTGAAAAATCAAAAGGGGTTGCCAGAGAGAACATGAGGAAGTAATATATAAAGATCAGTGGACTGCGGTCATACGATGGCAACCAGCACTGTTTGTTTAACTATAACAAATGGAGTTGACTATGTGGTCTAAACCTATTATCACAGAAATAGCAGTCGGTCTTGAGATCAACAGCTATGCTTGTGCTGAAAAGTAAAGTAATGGGGACAATAGTCCCCGTTATTATTGGAGGTCTTATGTTATTAACTAAAAACTTTTTAAGATTTAAAAAAGATTTTATAATTAAAATTCCTAGTCAAACTGGTAGGGTTTGGGATTTAGCTGAGAATAGATGGGGCTATCGAAAAGCACACTTCTAGTTCTTATCATTCTAATACCAACGATGGTAAACAGTTGGAGTTATAAGTGGACTGGAAAAGGAAAGCTTTATGACCAACGGAATCAGTATCACGTTACTTGTAGATTAACTAAAGAAAAAAGAGTCGAACCTTTTCTTGGAGAAGATTCAGTCAAATGCTTTTATACTTGCTCGGATAAAGATAAAATGGTGATAACTACTCACAGTGATTTTGCCTGTGAGAAACAAATACAAAGCCCAAGAGGAGATAAAAGAAATTGGAGGGACCGATTAAAATATTAAGACTACGAGATTGCAGTGGTAGTAGATTTCCCTTTAAAAAAAGCAGCCGTTCTCCTTACAAAAATCCAGTAATTTATTATGGCAAAAAGAATTAAATAGGTTGTATAAAAAATGACATTAGTAAACTTAACAAATAAAGCAAAAGAACATCTAAAGAATCTTGTTAAAGACCACAACAAAAAATATGTTAGATTAGAAGTTAAGGGTGGTGGTTGTGCAGGATTTAAATATGACTGGTCATTCGATAACTATATACAGGACAGTGATGATTTTCTAGAGTTTGATGGTTTTACATTATTAATAGATAAAGCTAGTTTAATTTATTTAATGGGAATGACTATTGAATATAAGAAAGAAATATTTGGTAGCTTTTTAGAATTAAAGAACCCTAATGCAACAAGTAGTTGTGGTTGTGGAGAAAGTTTTGGAGTATGACATATAGTAAAAAATTATTAGACCATTATGAAAACCCAAGAAATGTAGGGTCAATGGATAAAGAAAATAAAAATGTAGGTACAGGTTTAGTAGGTGCACCGGCATGTGGTGATGTAATGAAATTACAAATTAAAGTAGGTGATGAAGGTGTTATAGAAGATGCTAAGTTTAAAACCTTTGGATGTGGTTCAGCTATTGCATCTAGCTCGTTAATAACTGAATGGGTCAAGGGTAAGAAGATTGATGAAGCTAATAAGATAAAGAACACAGAGATAGCTAATCATTTAGCTTTACCTCCAGTAAAAATTCATTGTTCAGTTCTAGCTGAAGATGCAATCAAAGCTGCAATTGCAAACTATAAAGAAAAAAAGCAGTAGTTCACCTAATTTATTATGGCGAAAAAAATTAAACAGGTTGTATATTGTCCAATAAAAAAAGTAAAGAGAAGATATAAATGTAAAGGACTAACACATCGGAAGAAGTTAGGACCTAAGTCTCATTTAAGAAGTTGATCTCTAGGAGTTTACAGTTTCCAGTCCCACTCCTAGAGATCTTTTGACGACGTTGTTTCAATTAAAAGTATACATTATTTGGTAGCTTGGTCAAGTAAATTACGAGCTATGTCTGATGATGACATAGTTTTTTTACCACCAATATTAAACAACATAGGTATATTATTTTCTAAACAATATTCTACCTCAGGTGTGGAGGCCGGTACTCGATCACCACCGTTGGCGAATGCGAAAGAAACTCCAAGTTCTTTTAAACTATTAACTACAGTGTCATCATTATCTTTTGCTTTAATAACTTTAGAAACATACTGAGTTGAACTTATAATTTCATATCGTTCTTTATAAGGTAACATCACAAATCCCTTTTTTCTTTTCAACCATTCGTCGGTATTTAGTATTACCCATACACTACCAAACCAATGTGCTTGCCTAAACATATTTACATGTCCAGAATGTAGAGGGTCAAAGCCCCCACTTACTGCTATAATCATGACTTATCCTTATTATATCATTTTCACTTAGTTTTTTACCTTCCCAAACCTCAAAAATCCGTACATGGCCATTAGAAGCCCGTACACAATGAATTGTATTTTTGGGTTTTTCACTTAGTTTTTTACCTTCCCAAACCTCAAAAATCCGTACATGGCCATTAGAAGCCCGTACACAATGAATTGTATTTTTGGGTATATAAACCCTATGACCACGTGTAAATGTCCACCAGTGGTCTCCTATGAGGGTCGTTGCTTCGCCTTCCATTATTTTCCAGTGCTCATTTCTATATTTATGGTATTGAACGGACATTGCCCTGCCGGGATACACATGTAATATTTTTGCTACCATTTTTGGTGTTTCTTTTAACACTCGATAAGTTCCCCAAGGTCTTGCAACAAGCTTCATTTAAAAGGTGGTCCCATAAACCAACACACTAAACTGTTTCTTTTTCCAAATTTAACTTCAGTTACTTGATGTAATAAAAAAGAAGGAAAGATTAAGACATCTCCTTTATTTTTAAAATTTTCTGGTTTATGTTGTTTGTTATTAAAATCTTTAATAAAAAAATTACCTCCTTTATATTTATCAAAATCAGTTAATTGAATAATTACCGATAATTTTCTAACTAATCCTGGGTAAGGTCCTTCTTTTTCTGGTGGATAAATATCTCTATGCCATTTATAATGTTGTCCTTTTTTATAAATTGTAAATTGAGGACACTGTAAATTTGTTATTTTAAATTTGTAATGTTCATCATTAACGGTATTAGCTAAGTCACATAATTTTGGAACAATCCAATGATCAAGAGGATACCATCTTAAATTAGAATTTCTATCCTTCTTTAAATTAGGAGATTCTTTTCCCATAACCCCAGCTAATTTTTCAGGGAAATGTGGCGATTCTTTAACCATTTCATCACACAACGAATCTGGAACATAGTTTGGTAAAACAACAAAAGGTTTATACATCTACGACCTCACATGAATTAGCTGTACATGCAAGAGTTTGAGAAGATTTCGTGTTGTCGTCTTGTTCGTATGTAGCCAATTCATCCCAATTAATTTTATTTGGTTGTGTAGATTTTAACTTATTATATGTATCGTTGTCAATATTTTCATAAGGTGCTTGTTGATAAACATGACCAGAATTTGGTAAAAAAGACACACCACTAAGATCATTAAAATTATTCCAACACCAATCAGCAACACCTAGCCACTCATCTTCGTTAACAGATATCGTAATGCTTGGTTTGTGCTCACACCAGTATTGTGCATAAATTAACCAATGTTCCAGCTGTTTAACTGCCGTTCGTTGATTACGAATTAAACAACCACTTGGTGCTTTTTCAACAAACGAGAATACACTAGTAGCTTCTGGCTTCATTACACAATCTTCAATTGGTATGTTCTGTGTTTGTAAAAATTTAGTTAATGGATCTTTCTTATCTCCTCTTACTCTACGAATGTACTGATCATTATGTCTTGCATGAATCCCTGATGCCGCATTAACAAGTTGTGATACAGTTCCAGATGGTTTAACACAAGTAATGGCTGTTGATTGTGCTATGCCAAATGTCTTTGCCCAAGCTCTATTAGTTTCAATGGCGGCTTTCTTCATAGTTGTAAGTAAAGAAGTTAATGCCGTTTCATTATAAATATTACCAGATAATATTTTATGATCCATTATTCCTGTAAGGGATACTCCAAGCAATCTCTCCTTTTCGGTTGTGTCTTTCCATTGTCGACGTAAATACTTAAAGTTTGTCAAGGATGCCTGCATTGTCCCTAGTATTGTAGCTGCCTTAACTTTTTCAATAAGTTGTTCTTCAGTATCCTCAGCTCTAACAACTACTTCGGATAAATTACAAAATTGAAAAGGTCGTAAAATTATTTCTGAACATGGATTGGTTCCAAATTCAAAGTCCGAATCTCTTCTTTTATTTCGTGCTGCAACTTTCTTTGAAGCTTCTCTATTAAAAATTCCACGTTCACCACTACCAGATTTATAAAGAGCTAGCCACTCTTCCATAAATGTTCCAATGTTGTCTGGCTTAGATTCGTAGACTGCTGAGTTATTTGATAAGGCTCTTTGTGCTTCTACTCTATACCATTCTCCAGACTTAGCATCTCTCATGTCTCTGTCATTCAAATCAGATAAACTAATCATAGCCGATCGTCTAACACCTCCAACTACAACAATCTCACCAACTTTACATACAAGATCGTGGCATTCTAAAGGAGTTAATTTTCTTCCTTTAGCCTTTTTAAAAGTTTCGACCGAGAAGTTGAAGAGGTCGACGAGTGGTGCAGGACCCGAAGCTCGGCCGCCGAAAGTTTGAAGTCGTGACCCTGCCGGTCGCACGTTAGAAATATCCCACCTGGGGATTTGCCCGGCATACAATAACGTAATGATTTCCCGAAATGCTTTTGCCCAACCGAGTTTAGAATCCCTGACCACGACCACAGATTCTGTATCGTGGAAATCATCAGCAATATTAGGCAGATTTCCGGTATATTTTTTTTCCACACTGAAGCCTACTCCTGTTCCACACATTAATATATATAGTATCTCATCAAATGCTTTAGGGTGATCTACTGGTACGTATGAACAATTATACCCAGCTATGTTCTCTCTTTCCAAGGCCGGACCAGCAGTCATTAATGCTCTCATCGAAGGCATAACATCTAAGTTTAATACTTTCTCTTCTAAATAAGCACGAGTCTTTGGAGTTAATTTATATTTACAATTCTTATCTAAATGTTGTTCAAAAAAATCAAAATATCTAGCAACCGTTTCGTGCCAGTCTTCTCTTCGTTTCTTTTCCGGTAACCACCTAGCATATCTAGATTTATGGATAAACTGTTGATATACAGTAGGTAATTCTCTATTCGTCGTCATTTTTCTTTTCTCCTTTTCATTTTAAATATGTTTCTTATGTGAGTTATAGTCATAAATATATTTAATATTATAATAAAATATAAATCTTCTTTAATTGACCAAGACCACCAAAATATCTGAGATCCGAGACCTATCCACGGTGCTTTTGGGGATCTATTCCCATAAAAATACACCGAAATACAGGCACTTAAAGCTGCTAATATTTCTAATAGTGAGATACTATTATAAGTCAATGAGTGTAGCATTTTTTACTGGTATATTAAAGAAATATTCTCCACTAGGGATAAATTTATTAGGTACTTGTACAATATTAATACATTCTGATGCTTTTATAGACCAAGCTTTTTGTAAGTCCTTCCTTAAAACATAAAAAGTTAACCGATCTGGTAAATCTTGCATGTCAATTAATCTTTTTTTACGGTAGGGAATGTGAATTGTATCCCAAGATGGTGGCCAGTCACTTACCCACCCCGGTTTAACTTCTACCTCGTGATAAGATACTTCTGGCTTTATTACTTTTATGTCAGCATTATAGTCTTCAATATCAGATGACAGCTGACAACCCAATCTCAATAAAAAATTTCTAACGGCTTGTTTAGCCGGGCTATCCCATTTGTTATATTCTGTTATACGAAACGGAGACTTATTGTTCTGTATCAACACCATCTTTTTTGTCCTCACATTTGTGTTTAAAAAACACATTACCAAAAACAGTTAAGCTAGCATTGGCTGGATCAGCTTTTGTTTTACCAACGTACTCCCATTTACAGTTCATTGTTTTTTCGTTAATAACTCGTTGATGAAAAAAATCTATATTATCTAAAGTATAAATGTTCATTGCTATTCCAATAATTATAGATATGGGATCCATATAATTCTCCTATTAAAATTTATTTTTTGTTAATCTATTTAAATACCACTGTGCTTTTCCATAATCTTGGTATTCATTATTTTTATGAGGACTTCTCCAAATATACTTTAGTATCTGTCCCTTTAAGTATCCTTTGAATTCTGTTGGTGTTAAAGCTGCTTCAATTGCATCAATACATTCTATAGTATCATTTTGGGTGTAATGTTTTGGATTGTTTACTGGGTCATTTGTCATTATTTTCTCCGTTTCTCATGTTCAATAAAACATTCAATCTTTTTCTCTCGAAATCCACATGACTAGGTTCGAAAATGAGTTTACGAGCAAAGCCACGAACTCTTTCAAAATTAAGATTAGCCAAATCACAAACGTCAATAAACCAAGAAGCAGTAACACAATCAGATTTAGTAAACCACCTAACAGCTTCTTGTTTAATATTAATATTTTCTTTATTGGTGCTGTCAACAGAGCTAGCATCCAGTAAAGCTTGGTAGACCACGGCTCTAAATAATGTTCTTTCATTTTCTCCCTCGTAATTTGTTTGTTCTAAACCGATTGAGGAGTCCATGTTTAATGGGGTTTTTTCCTTTTCTAAGGAACATGTAATCTGAGTTTTTATTTTCTGGTTTTTCATTGATCCAACTAATCGGTATTTCTTTTTCTGCCCATAAAAATTTATTCTTGTCTAACCATTTAGCATAAGTAGTTTTACTTCCTTTGTAAAGTTTTGTTTTAGAATTTTGTAAAATAAATCTAATATCTAATTCTGGAAATTGTTTTCTAATATACATATGCTTTTCTCGGTTAGCTAAAGTAAGTAAACCTTTTATTTCAAGTATAATACCATTATATAATACCACATCTGGTACATAATTATGCAAAGATTGTGGTATTACAAATGGAATTTTTAAAGATTCATATTCAAAAAAAATATTTTTATCTATTAAAGGTTTACAAACTTGAAATTCAAAGTTTGATCTGAAAATTATTCCATTAACTTTTTTCTTTTTAATATGAGAAAACATAATTACGGAATATCTTCTGAAACTTTGGGTTCGTTCTTAACAGTTGTTAACCAACGAGGACCATTACTATAAATAAATTTTCTTAAACCATTGCCGTCATTAGAATCACTCCAACATTTGTTTTTAAAACTACAGTAAGAACAATTCACTCCTAATTTTCTATTACCCGTGACCCCATCGGGTTCATCTGAATAACATTTATCCGGAGGGTTTGTTAATTCTAATGTCGTTTTAAGATATTTTATTTTTTCTTTAATATCTGGGTATTCTTTTTTATCTGGAATACACACAGCTAAATGTCCAAATTGTTTATCAATAGCTAAAAAACACAACTTTTCATTATTGTCAGCTGTTCCATAAGCTTTAATCTGATATAAATAACCAAAAGCATCGTTTTCTTTTGTTAAACTATTGCTTTTAAATTTTTTAAAACCAAAACTAGAAGCACTTTTAACATCACAAAGCCAACCATCAATAGTTGCATCCTTGTGTCCTTTTATACCGTCTAGTTCTAATTCTTTTTGTTCTTCCTTTACTTCGTGTCCAGACATACGAGCAAACAACAACAATAAATCTTCTAAGATATGGCCGTATAAAAATTTTATTTTTGTTTCAGCTGTTAAATGTTCACGGGCTTCGGGATGATGATATTCATACCAGGCTTGTCTTCCCGGCTTGCCTAATGAAGACATACGTAAACCACGTTTCTCATTAGGCTTATGCCGAAAAGCATTAGTTATGGAATTTCTAACAGATAAACAAAAAGAATCAAGTTGTTCTTCTGTTGGTTCTATTTCAGATGTATCGAATAGACGATAAATATCTGCAACAAGAGTTGTTATATCTGCCACAATGCCCCCTACTAAGTTTAATTAAAAGTTGCGGCTTCTTGAGCTGCTGGAGGAGCATTAACTTCTGGAAAATCTTCTGCACCAGAACCAGTATCAGCTACAAACTTAATAATTTTAACTGATCGTAGAATAGCTGTCACTCCGGTTTGACCTCCTGGAGCTGTGTATGGAAAAGGATTAAGCTTAACATACACTTCAGTGCCTCTACCTAAACGTCCATTTGGAAGATCTTGCATCGTTAGTTGCTTGTTGTTGGTGTCAAATATTCTAGGCTTTATCGGATTCTCTGTTCCGTCCTTTTTGTAAAAGTTAGTTTTAGCCTCAATATAATTACCAAGCTCTGGTTTTTTATCACTATTTTTAACATTCAAGCCTAATGACTCTAATGTTTTTTTAGTTTTATCATCTACTTGCAAAGTAATTTTATACTTTGGTGGTGGAAAAGTGTTATCCGGTTCGAATAAATGATTGTAATGACAAACACCTTGAACAATTACGTCTTTTGGTTTGTCTTTGTTATTTGACTTATCAGCCATAATAGTCTCCTTATATAGTTGTGACTTACCCATATGTAAGTCTGTTATTATCAATTTGAATCATTACACATATTAAATTCATTGTCAATGAGTTTCTTTCCAAGTTGTTCCGATTTGAAATTCACTATCCAAAGGACAATTAAAATTTAATATTTTTTCAGCCTCTTTCATGGCTTGTTTGGTAATCAATCCAAACTCTTCAGCATGGTTTCTATGAACCTCCCACTGAACTTCATCATGCACATTGGCTACCGGCCGTGCATCTAATTTTTTTTCTTTAACAGCTTTATCTATCTGACATAAAAAATGTTTGCATACGATACTTCCACAACTTTGTAATAAAACATTTAAAGCTGAATGCTCACTTCTACACTCTAATAATCTACCATCTATAGCTTTAATGTTTCCGTGATTCATTCGAATCATCTGAGTTATTTTATCTTTAAGTGTCTTAATCATGGGAAAAGATGATTCAAACTTTTCTCTCAATCTTTTTCCCTCTGCTAATCCTTGCCCAACAACATTACCTAATTTTTCATTACCGGCTCCGTAGATATAAGCATATAACCACGTCTTACATAATGATCTATCCTCTAATCCTAAAGCTTCCTTATGTACTGTATGAATATCTCCATCAACAACAATGTCTGTATATTCTTTGTTATCTAGGTAATGAGCAAAGCATCTAATTTCTAATGAACTAGCATCTGATCCAACTAAACAATACTTAACTGGATCTTCTACTGTCCAACAATCTCTACACTCCGGACCATAAGGTGAATAACTAGCTGGAATTTGAGCCATGTTAGGACTATAATGACTCATTCTATGAGTGACACAACCAATCGTAAGCACTCGACCATGCACTCGACCATCAGAACCCACAGCTTCTAACCAAGATTTAATCTGAGACCATGCACTCGACCATCAGAACCCACAGCTTCTAACCAAGATTTAATCTGAGACACTCGTTTTTGTTGAAGTAAAAATTCCGACATCTTCTTGGCTTCTGGTAAACTAATTTCAGACAATACGGATTCATCTATAATTGGTTGTCCTTTAGGAGTTAATTTTTTAGGGTTAGGTTTCCAACCAACTGCCATAAGTCTTTTAACAATTTGTTGTCTTGAGTTAGGATTAAATGTTTCTATGTTATCCTTTAATCGTTTACCAGTCTTGTCACTGTATCTCTCTGTTATTATTGGAGGAAATATTTTCTGTAGGTCTTGTTTTATTTGTCCGGAGCTGTCCTCTAAATCTGCCATTAACATCGAAGCTTTCTTTTGGTCTAAATAAAAACCAGTATTCTCTTGTTCAGTAATAATATGTCTAACAGTATGCTCTAATCTAACCGGCTCCTTACCAAAAGGTTTTAACAAAGGCTGTAAATGTTGGGCTAACTTGCGAGTTAAGGCTACATCTTGACGGCAATAATAAAGCATCTCATTACTATATGTTTCAAAACTATCTTTAAAATCTATTTTCTCACACTTTAATCGTTCGCCCCAAGCTTTCAAACTATGTCCACCGTCCCTATGTGGTTGAATTAATTGGGAAGCTAGCATCGTATCCCAGATTCTGTCCGGAGGTAATTCAATTCCTAATAATTTACACATGACCGGCCCGTCAAAGCTGACCCCGTTGTGCATAATATATATGCGAGTTGGATCAGCCTCATGAAAAGCAACAAACTCATCATAGTTATCAATAAACTCTTTTGTCTCTCCTGTCTCAAAATCCATACAACATATGCAATGAATTTTCGTAGCTTCTAGATCATCTGTTTCAATATCTAAAACTGTATGTTTAAAGGAAGACTGCATTTGTATCCCCCTCTTCTATTTGTGGTTGGTTCTGTTCAGTCATTCTACCCGAATGTTTGTCCCATTTAAGCCAACAACAAGGACCTGTCTCTCCACTAAATCTATTTTTTAATACCCTAATAGATGTAATGTTTCTTTTTTCTTCCGTGTCAGCTTGACCATTTCTAATTAAAGCATAAACCATATCGCATAATTGGGCTATACCGTGTGATCCTCTTAAATCAGCTAGAGAAATATTACCACCCTCTTCAGCTGAATTGTTTTGGGGCAAACTTCTTCTTAGATGAGAGACAAGCATTAAGTGTATGCCTTGCTCTTGTACCAAAGTTCTAAGCCTTGTCATAATTGTATCAATAGCTCGTCGTTCATCATTACCCTCATGTGCTCCAACAATCATATGCAAGTGGTCGAGTATAATATACTTACAATCAAGGCCAGAAGCTAAATATTGTATTTTACTTATGACATTATCTATATTTGTGGCACCAAAGTGGTCCCATAACCTAACTCTACCTGTCCCAAGTGTTTGTTTCCATGCATCTTTTTTAATGTCCATTGAAGCCGTGCTTGTTGGGAGGTGTAGGGGAAGGTTGGCTTCAACAGACATTATACCCTTAGCTGTTCTTAGTACACTCTCTTCGAGGAACAAACAACCAACGGATTCTGTGGTGTTCTTAATTATGTGGTGGGCTAATTCTCGCATGACACTTGACTTACCAATACCCGAGCCGGCACACCAACAAGTGAGTTCTGATTTTCTCATACCGTAGGTCATATCATTTAAGCCCGTCCAAGGGTATGGGAGGGACTCCTGTGGCTTTTCGTTCTCTACTAGGTCCCAAGTAGCCTCTCCTAGTATAATTCCCTCTGGTGTGTAGTCTCTGGCCTCCCACCAAAGTTGTGTAAATCCTTTACGATTATTGGTAGCAATGTATTCGTTTGCATCTTTGAGGTGGAGGTCTACGACTTTGACTTTGTTGGGTGGAAACAGATCGGCAACTTGCTGTGATGCTTTCCGTCCGGGTTCATCGTTATCAAAGCAGAGGACTATCGTGTCAAAGCTGTTGATATATTCAAAGTTCTTCTGGCAGTCTGATACAGCTGACTGAGCACCATTTTTAATAGATACACATGGCCACCGTGAGCCAAGCATCTCGTAGCCCGACAGAGCATCCACTTCTCCCTCAAAGATGGTTATGTATTTACCACCCTTGGCAAAGATGTGTTGTCCGAAGAGTATGCTATTACGGCTGTCGCCTATATATTTGAAGTCTTTTGTCTGGGTATCTCTGACTTTAGTTCCGATGTGATTCCCGTTTTTGTCGGTGTACGGATAGAGGTGACGGCTGATCTGTGTGTCAACACGATTGTGTTTCACTCCGTATCGTTGGCAGGTCTCCCTGGATATGTGGCGATCCGTCAGTTCATCGATGATGCCGTTTGGTAGAGGCTGTGGCTTTGGTGGTTCCTGTGGTTTAGGCATAGGGGCCGGGCTGTCAGCTGGTGTATGTGTGTTGCATACGAAACAGTAAGTATGACCGTCTGAGTATAACGAGTTTCCGTCAGATGACCCACAGTTGTCGCACGGTATGTGCTTTACGAATTTAGAGTCTGTTTGGTGTTCCATGTTTTTCCCCCTTTCACACCTCGTTTTTCCCAATTTTAATACTATAAAAATTAATTAGGGGGTTGTCAAGAGAAAAAAATCGTGATAGGTTGGGGTGTCTCTCGGGGAGAACTATATGTATCTATGAGTATCTATATGTATACCTAGCTGAATACATAGGTGTACTTAGGATTTATAGGTATACATATGAGTCTATGTGTATACCTTTAGTATATCGTTGTAGTTATACCTATATTATACTTATAAGGAAGAACACTATACCCAAGAGTATTACTGAGTATAGTGTTAGAGTTTTGAGCCATTGTGGTGTCATATCACAAGACTACACGAAAATTGCTATAATGCAAAATAAAACAAAAAGCCATAGTCCTACCCATTGGATACCTCCTACGACTTGAGCCACTTTTCTATCTGCTGTGTCTTTATGTTTCATTTGTTTACCCTTTCTTTTCTATGCCCCTCAAGAGTCAGGAGTCGTTCCTGATAGTTTGGGGCATTTAGTTGTTTAAGTTGCTGACTTGCTCTTGATTTAGACATCAAGCCAGAGAAAAACAGATAATATATCGTCTCAATATTTGTAATCTTATCTGTCATTTCTAAGTCGTGTAAAATGTTTGATGTAATCTGAGGGCACTTTTATGTGTACCCCTTGACTTGTAGTTGCTCTCTTGCCGGTTGCCTCTACAACATAGTCCTCGTCATCAATATACATAATTATTTTGCTATTTATCATAGGGATATAGTCCTTTAAATGTTTCTTCTTTTAATCGTAAACTTTCTGCTGTATCACACTTGACGGCGATTAGTCGTTTGGAATTCTTCTCGTACTTCTCATATAGTCTTGTCGCCAATCCCTCACAATCTGTGGTCGTGCCAAGTCTTTTGTGTCTTAACGTGCCGTCAGCCAATTCAAACCATATAGTCACTACTACTGCCTCAAGCATCACTCACTCTCTTTCATTGGTACAATACAAGGAATAAACTTAGGTTGTGGTGGTGGCACGTCTTTACCTTGTAGCTTTTGTCGTATGAGATGATACTTCCAACCGATGCACATGTGACCGGTTTGTCTGTGTTCATCTCGGTTAATATTCAATCGTTTAAACTCTTGTTCAACGATCGGTTGTAGGTTCTTACAGTTCTCTCGTGCCATAACGAACCTCTCCTCCACACCGGTTGGTGTAGAGAAAACTAGATATAATGCAAAGAGTTCTTTAGTCATCTTTCATCTCCTATTAAATCATTATGGCAAACAAAACATCTTTTATTTCCGTTTTCGTCTACCTCATACTCCTCAAACTTGCCATCTGTGTTTTCAAAAACAAGAGGCATACTGCAATCAAAACATTTAATTATTTCTTTAGTCATAATACTCCTCCCAAATCTACATTCTCTAGTTCTTCTCCGTCATTATCATAATGAATACCTAGAAACTCAATCTTGTTATCCATTACTTGTTTGACTAACCATTGTTTGATTTCATCATCTGACCAAACTGTTTCCAAAAGTTTCTTTTCTTTTTCAGAAACCTCGTGGACACTTGATATATCAGCTATGTATTTAGTCATCACTCTTCTCCTTATATTTAATTAACCCATCATCATCACACATATCAGCAATATCTGATGGACATTTAAAGCCATGCTTAACTAAAAGCTTTGCATCCTTTAATACATCTCTTCGTTTCTGTATCTGTAAGTAGTATGGCAACTCGCCGTCCTCTGCTAGGCATTCTGGTGCAAGACTACACGATATACTCATCCAACAATCTCTTGCTTGTTCTTTGTTAATGGGGAATGCACCTCGTACATACTCCCATCTAGGATCGTCATTTGGAAATATTATTTTAACTTTAGAACTCATCACTCTCTCCTTTTATTTTAAGCATTTGTTCTACCTTTTCAGATAGTTCTATGCCTATGGTTGTTAATAATAAATGTTGTGCTGATAATGTATCAGGTGCAGTATCGTGAATATAACTTACACATAGTTGTGCTAGTCCTCTGCTCGTATTGAAAGCATCAAACCCTTTAGCATCAGCTTTTTTTAATACCTTTATCACCTCTTTAACCACCCAATCAATCTGGTGGTCATCACAAAGTTTAGTTTGTTTAAACGGCTTCTTTGATTTTATGTCTATTACTTTAGGCATCACAACACTCCAAATTTCTTAAAGACTCCTATTTCCACATAGGTTATAGGGTCAATTCCATAGATTTCAATAGTTCTGCAATCGTTAAACCAAAACAGATGTTCATCATTTTTGTCTGCTTCTACTTCACTACCTATAAAATCTTGAATGATTTCTTTATCACTCACTCCGGCTCTATTTTTTAATTCATAGAACGAGTATTCATAATGTTGACAATCTCCGTCAGTTATCTGAAATGTTATAAATGAAAATTTAGTCATTACTCACTTCTCCTTTCATCTGAATTAACACCAACTACAAACAAAGTTAGCTTATCAGAATGCTCACCCATTACTTGTAGTATTTGTTCCCATATGCCCTCTTGGAAATCCTCGTGGTATAAATCTAAGACCTTACCTTGAGGTGTTACATCCCATTTGAATTTTTTAAGAACCCTTTGTTGTTCGTTAGTTAATATAAATAAATCTTTAGTCATCACTCACTCCTTTTTTATTATAATATTCTTCGGCAATTCTGTAGAAATCACAATCATCACACATATTATCCCACTTCTTTAACCAGTCCTCATATGTTTTGTGGTTTGGTAAATCATCTTGACCCTCTTTGAAATTGTATGCTTGTTCCCATAAATAATCAAAGTGTGATTTCATTTCTTCAAGTTCTTCTTTAGTATGATTATAAAAATTATGCACTTCAAATTCATTACTCATTACTCTCCCTTTCTTCTTTTCTAATATCCCATTCGTTATTATCTAGTAGTTCATCATCAAAAGGTTTAACTATAACATTGTCATTTTTAAAACCTTCATCGTGATGGTCGCAACATAATGCTATGATATCACCATCATCTAATTCCTTATCACTATACACTTCAAACTCTTTCATGTATGAATAAGTGTGTTCAATGATGTATTTATATTTTTTATTCATCTTACCCCCCAATCTTCAGCAATTATTTTTCTGCTTTCTCGTGTGTTGTCATAAATTCTAACGTCATGTCCGTCCATGCCTTGCACCTCTGCAAACTCATGGGCTTTAGATAAATCGTTAAACTCTCTCTCTTTTATTTTATTAGTGGTTTTATATTCTACTGTGTAGCATTTCATTACTCTGCCCAACTTCTTTATATCATCAACAAAATTTTCCATAATTTACCCCTTTCCTATTTGTTTATGGATTACATAATTTTTCATCATAATAGAACTGCACCCCCTCTTGGATTTCGTCTATATCATGAAATTGTGGTTTTAAGTCTTCAAATATATCTAAAGCCACTAACCTTGCATCCGGTACCGGTTGTCCGTCCGGATAGTCATAACCTCTAATAGCTTCTTCTATGTCCTTGCATTCTTTCTCGTAGTAATATTCTTTAACTTTACCCATAATTTCCCCCCTCATCTGTGTTAAGTTTCTTAAATGTTATTTCTTTTCTATCATCAACAGATAAAATAGATTCAATCTCTAATTCATTTAATTGATTATTTTCTAAAAAGTAATAAATAGATTTATCTTTTTTACTATCTCTTTTTAAATGTTTGTAAAATCCCTGATACTCTTCTTTTAAGTTTTCCCCATAGCATTGTTCCCAGATTTTACAAATATAATCAAGTTGCTTTTTACTAATCATAATCACCCCCTTTAAATTTAAGTTTCGTATTGCGTATCATTCGTTTTAATTCTTCTAATCTTTCGTCATTAAAACCTATATCGTTATTGCCCATTTCTTTTGCTCCGACAATTTCTTCCCATTCGTCCAACAAATCATCAAGACAATAAAAGAAATGTTCTTCATTATTAAAAGTTGAATTTTTAGATAATTTAATATTTAAATTCATATCACCCCCTAAAAATCTGCTATCATTATTCTACCGGTATCTTTTCCGGCGTAGTCGTGAATTTTTAAAACTGTTGTATGGTCACACAGTTCATCAAATGTGTTAATGTCGTCGTATTGTTCCAAACACTTTTCCAAACTTTCATATTCTGACCACTCGCAACGAATCGCCACTCTATCAAAGTCAAAAACTTCTCCGGTCATATCTTCCCAATCTGTCAGATGCTCATATAATTCTTTCGCACCCTCACGAGTAAAACTCGCATAGTCATCAGATATTAAATCGTTAATAAACTCGTGTTCGTATACTAATTGTTTCATTTTTCAATTCTCCTATAAATGGTTGATATTATTAATTAATACATATTATGACTACTAACATATCCCTATATTAACACTCTGTCAACAAAAAATATAAAATTATACAGAACACCTATAAATCATTGATTTTGCTAGACAATCCACGTTTTTTTCTTATATTATTTACTTTAGAATAGTTCTAAACAAGGTTTTTTTCTTGCCTAGCTGTACTCACCCCGTTTTTTTCTCTTGACATATGTGTGTTATTGTGGTAGTGATACAAAATCATTTCTCCAAAATGGTGGAAACCCCGTAGTCATCTCTGGTGTTGACACGGGGTTTTCTTTTTGGTACTATAAATCTTTAACCATTTAACAA
>VTLG01011372.1_pt1 | contig 23573 bp, 25 predicted proteins | sample 4694571 | NCBI WGS metagenome assembly VTLG01 (sample SAMN12604809, study PRJNA352737) | marine metagenome | biome: ENVO:00000447; feature: ENVO:00000209|ENVO:00000569|ENVO:01000036; material: ENVO:00002151; isolation source: viral sequences binned using virsorter ...
TAATTGCCTCGGCGCTTACCATTCCTTTCGGCGGGCCGCCTTGCGGCAAGATTCCTCAGCCCTCTTTCGAGATCGGTGCCGGGAAATTAGCCGTTCCCCGCTTGGTGTTATTGCTATGGCTAGCCAACGTACGCAAGGCATTTTGACGCCGCCCACGATATCCCCTCGGTAAACCGCGAACGGTTGACCAATGGCCGGGTACGTTAGCCCATAGCCCGCTTTTCTTCGGTGCCCTCTTTTTCGGAATTTCATTTGGTGCCTCGGGGGGGTGATTGAAAACCCCATTTTACAAAACGCGTTTTCGTCAACCCGCTCAATTTTACCGTTTCGGGCGTTTGCGGTTTCGCTCGTGCTATACCGTTGCCCCCGAAAGTTTTTAAAAAAATCGCTTGACACTTAAATACCGTTTTTAATGTACCCGTTTTGACCGTTTCCGTTTCGTTTGGCGCTATACCGTTGCGTTTTGAAAAAACTTTTTGGGCTATTCAAAGTCGGCTCGCCGGTAATCGTCGAACGCCTTTAAAAGAGCCGTTTGTTTTTGGTCTTTGTCTTTTAACCTTTGGTATTTGACGGCGTCGACCGTGCCGTTAGCTAAGATATGATGAACGCGGACCGGGCCGACGACCCCCTGGCGGAAAATCCGGCAATTGGTTTGCTCATACGTCTCGAGCGAATCGGTTAGACCCAGCCAAATTATGTCGTTCCCGCCCTTTTGCATATTCAACCCATGCGACATAGCTTGGGGTTGGCACAATAAAACAGGAATGGCCTTATTGTCCCAATCTTTGAAAATTCGATCGGCGTCGGTTTGTCTCAAGCCGCCCTTAATTACCGGGGCTTTCGGGAAACGTTTTTGCAATCGGTGTAAGTCGTGGTTGTATTGGTATACAACGATTGCCGCTTTCCCTTGTAGCTCGTCGATAATTTCTTCGACGGCGTCAACCTTGGCGTCGTGTACGTGGATTTCGTCGCGGTTGCCAAAGTCGTCGCCCTTGTACGCCCCCCCGTTGGCTATCGACTGGCAAAGGATGTATTTAGCGGCGGCGTTTGTCGCGGTAAGCTTTTCGCCGTTGTCAAGTAGGGTAAACAATTCCCTTTCTATTTGTCGGTAAGCTTTGAAAACGGCCGGCGGTAAATCGACGTTGACTTTGTTACGTAAGAGGGGCGGCAAATCGAGGCAATCGTCGGCGGACAACCGGTAAACGATCGGGGAAATTGCCGCCTCGATACCCCGTTCGGCTTTGTCCCCGTCGATTATCCACTCGCGGCCGCGAAAGCCGCCCTTGGTGCAAAAGTGGGCGTTAAAATACGTTTTGGTTTTCCCCAAAGCCTCGCCCCCGTCTAGTATTCGAATTTGAGAAAATAAATCGGTCATCGAATTGGGGGCGGGCGACCCGGTCAAAATTAGGCGGTTGGGTATTTTTTCGGCGAGCCGGCAAAGGGCGGGGGTACGCTTTGCCGACCAGTTCTTAAACTTACTGCTCTCGTCGACAACTAATAGGTCGAAACCAGGTACGTATTGTTTGGGGTCTTTCCAACGTTCATATAACCAAAGTACGCTTTCGGGGTTTAGCAAATAAATATCGGCCTCGGCGTTTAATGCCTCGATTCGTTTTTTTGAAACCGGCGACGAAACAATCGAAACCTTAAAATTAAAACCCCAACGGTCGATTTCTTGAGGCCATACGTTATGGACGACCCGTAAGGGGGCAACAATCAAAGTTTTGTAGACCTCGCCAAATCCTCGCAAAGTATCCGCGACTGTCAACGTGGTTAACGTTTTCCCGAGGCCGGGGTCGAGAAAAAACCCTACCCCGTTCCCCCCCGCCATAAAATGGTCGAGCGCAAAGTTTACCGCCCTTTGTTGGTAGTCTCGAAGGGTCAACGTACGGCCTTTCGTTTGTATTGCGAAACAAAAAGTTTCGCCGCCGAAAGGTTGTCGGTCAGTAAATAGGCATGGTGACGGGTTACCAATCGGTCGGCCCAATCGTCTTGATGAGGGCCGACCTTGCCCCCCCCTGGCTTTTTAAACTCGATAAACAAAACGTGACCGTTGTTTAAAAAAACCGTTCTGTCGGGAAACCCTCTCCGGCCTTGGTCGGAGAGTTTCGATTGCAAAATCGAGTTTTCGTCGCACCAAGCACAAAAAGCCTTTTCGACCATTGATTCGTGTTGCCGCATAGCTCGCCCCCTTTTAACCATCTTTTCGAAACCTTTCCGTTTCAAATCCTTCCGCCTTGATTGGGCAACCGTTGCCCCAAGCCGGTAAGGCTTCCATTATCCGCTCTACCTCGCCGACCGACCCGAAATGTTTTTCGACTTCGACAACGGCCTCGTCGTGTACGTGGAAAATTACGGGGTAGCCGGCCTCATCAAGTCTTAACAACGACTCGGCAAAAAAGTCTCTCGCCGTGCCTTGGGTTACGTTTTCTGCAAGCTTACCCCCATAGGTTCGTTCACGTTCGTACTTGTTGGTTGTCGAGTTTACCGACATATAAGAAAGCCCAATTTTTGTACCTCCCCAAGGGGCGGGTTGCTCGCCGACTTGGGGGTCGGGATAGAATATTTTTCGTTGGCTCGGTAATGCGGCCATTAAATAACGGCCCCCTTGGCAATAGGCGATTTTCGAACCAACCGGGTAAACTTTGCCAGGGTTATTAACGGCGGCGATTGCCGCTTTTTCCAGGTCGTACCAAAACGACGTAATCCGCTTAAACCTGGCTCGGTACAATTCGACTACCCGCGAACAAAATTTTTGGCTTAGGTTCATACCGTACTTTTGACAAGTTTTTCGAAACGTATCTTTCCCCATTTGATACCCAAGCCCAAGTACGGCTTGCTTGCCTACGGCCCGCCGGTCCTTATCGATTGACGCGGCCGGCCGGTTGTAAATGTCGGCGGCAAGGCCGACGTACGGGTCGCCCCCGGAATAGAAAAGCTCGAGTAATTGCGTCTCGTCGGCGAGCCAAGCCAATACCCGGGCCTCGATTGCGGCGAAATCCGAAACGATTAGCCTTTTCCCTTGAGTCGCTTTTACCGACGCCCGCAATATGTCGACGAGCGAATCGGTTACCGAGCCGTTGAAAAGCTCGACGGCCGACGCGTTGCCGTCGCGTATCAATTCGATTAGCGTATTCGTTTCTTGGGGTTTCAATCGGGTTGCGGGTACGTTCTGAAACTGGACACCTCGGCCCGCCCAACGGCCGGGGCCGGCCCCTTGGTACAAGTGGGCCCCCCTGGCCCGCCCGTCGGCGTCGGTTCGACGTCGCATTGCTTTGAGTTTGTCGGTAGAGGATCGTGACAAAGCCCCCCGGATTTCCAATACGCGGCGAGCGTCAGGGGCGAGGCCGTTTTGTTGCAAAGCTTTGGCGACCGTTTGTTTTTGTAGGTTGTCGATATTGACGCCCCGCCCATTTAGCCAAGAAATCATACGCTCGATTTGCCGGCCCGTTGTGACTACGCCGCGGGTCTTTTGGGCGAGTTCGGCGAGTAATGCCGCCCGGTGTTTTTCCTCGAGTTGGATTGCTTGTTCAATTAGCTCAAGATCGATCGGCACCCCGAGCCCGTTTATTTTTTGGTCGGCGAGCCAAACTCGCCGTTCGTTGGGGGGTAAATCTGTGGTCGCCTTATGCAAAGCCTCAGTCGCCAAAACGTCTTGGCAACAATAACGACCTAGGGCGGCCATTTGGGGGGGCGTTTCGTGCCATTTGGCGGGGTTGTTTTTCGATGGTTTTCTAGGTTTGCACATTTTGAGCATTAACGCCCGGCCGCTAGTGTCTTTTTGTTGGGCTACGCCCACCGCCAGACAAGCCCTCCCAAGGTCCCGGGGCAGTCCCATAGCTGCCGACCTCGCCGCCGTGCAATGCCAAAGCTCGTCGGGTATGTCGGGCCAACCAAAACGAGGTACACAAAGATTTCGCCAAATGTCTTTTTCAAAGGCGGCGTTATGGGCGTGGAATTCGCCCCCCTGGCTTATGGCCTCGATAAACGACTCGGGCCGTACCCCGTACTCGTCGGGTTGGGGGGCCCATTGTTCGACCGGGTGGTCGTCGATTTTGTAACAAAGCCACAAAAGCGACGTCGTCGGGTCGTTCGAATACGTCGACGCCCCAACTTTTGCTAAGTCGGCTTCGCTTCGCGTTTCCATATCGAAAAAGACAATCAAAGTTCGACCCGTTTTTGGTAAATTTGTTTCTCGTTTTGTTGCGTTTCGGTTTTGTTTGTCTTATTTATGACAGAAGAAACGGCCGCCCCGGGGCCGGAGAGAAAACCCCGAGGCGACCCCCTAAGGGGACGACTAGAATAAGTCGCCGCCGTCGGGCAAAGCCCCGGCCGGGCTTTCAAATCCCGCAAAATCCTGTTCGGCCTCGGTTACCGTATGGCCCGAGAACGGCTCGCCGTCGTCGAGTTTTTGGATATTCAACAAGCCAAACGAAACGCCACAATTCAAAACGGCCCCGCTCTTGTTCTTGTGTTCCCACGCGTAACATGTGCAAGAGGCATGGGCATAGCATCCCGCATAAAATCGGCCCGAGCCCTCAGGTATGTCTTTAAACACCCCCCCTTCTGCCATGTCGGTCGAAACGATACGCGGCCGCGTTTCATTGCTCAAACGAATAAGCGTTTTACCGTGACATTCCTCGCCTTTTTGGGTATCTCCGTCAATGAACGGCGTTTTAGGGTCTTTTGGCGGGCCGTCGGGCCATTTGGCTTTGGCAGCCGCCGCCGCCGCCGCTTTCAATTCGGATAAGTCGGCGTCGGGCTCAAAAATCAACGTCAACGAAAATTTGGGTTTGTCGCCGTCGTTAAACGCCTCCGCCCGGTAAACCTTGGGAAACGATACCCGCCCCTTTGGCGTCCTTAGTGTTTTAGCCATTCTTAAAAATCTCCTAAAAAGTTCATCGGACAAAAAAACTACAAAAGGCCCCCACAAGACGGGGGGGCGAATTGATCGTTTACAGATTCGAAAATATGCTCGTCGCGTCGGTCGGTTTCTCTGACAATGGCAAAACCTTTTTGTTCTCGAGTCCAAAGGCCGGCGACTTTTTCTTTACCGACGACTTTTTCGAGTTGCGTCGGCGTTAAAAGTTTTTGAACCGTAACGGTGCGCTTTCCTAGTTTCCGATTGGCGAGTTTCTTTAAGGTCGTTTTTTCGTCGTGTGACCACTTGCGGTTGGTCAACGTTTGTACAACCTTGAGCCCGTCGAATTTGTGCCCCTGGCGAACCGCGCCGATCATCTTTCCCGGGATTGCCTCGAGTAATGATTTCAAAGAGGGGGTCAAGTCGTATAGTTTTCGCAAGCGTTCCGGGTCGTCGGCCGTTGGGGGGTCTTTGAAAACGTCCAAAGCGACTCGGGCGAGTTCGGGGCAATTAACTTTTGCAGGGCAATAACGACAATGAGGGCCGGCGTTTAACTCGTCAGATAGGCCGGCCTTTTTTTCCAATTCGCGGAAACCCAAAACGTCGGAAACTTTACATTCCCACGCATCGGGCGTATCCCTTGCTCGGGGCTGTACTATCGTAAGCGTAAAGTATTTTACCTGGGGGTATTGCTCCAAGACCAAGCCCGCGTAATCCAAAAGTTGAGGGTTACGCTCGGCAAAAACTGGGTTCATGCCAAATTTGAAATCGACAATTTCGGCCGTATTGTCGGCATGTATAATTACCCCGTCGGGGGTTCCCCCGAGGTCGGGGACGACTTTGGAAACGAACGTTTTTTCGACCAATACGTCGCTCTCGGGCCGCATTTTTCCCAATACGTAATTTACGTATTTAGTTACCGCGACCACCAAAGCCGGCTCGTAATCATCGAGGGCGGGGGGGCCGTCGCCGTCTAAACATCGCGTTAAAATTTCCTCGGCGAGCCCGTGGGCCAAGGTCCCCTCGTTGGCGGCGGCCGAGCCGGTGTCGGGCTCTTGTGGCAAATGTACCGAACCAGGGCAGGCTAGCCGCCGGGCCGCCGACGAGGGGGATTTCGGGAAATGTTTTCTCGACATTTTTTATTCGTCCCCAAAAGGTTCGAGCAATTCAGATATTGAATCCGTTGGCGATTGTGCCCCGTAGAAATCGCGGGGTTGGTCAATCGGGTCGGGTATTATTTCGTCGGGGGCGTCGGGTAACCCCCTCGAAACCTCACATTCGGCACAACGGGGGGCGTTTGTGTCCTCGACATATAAATAGCCGGCGACCGAAAGCCGGTCGCGTTTCTCCGATTCCGAATAAAGGGCGTTACACCCCCGGCAGTACCGGCGGCCGCTCATTCGTTCGGCCCTTTGTAGTTTTGTAGAAACGCCGTTTGTAAATCTTTCGGCGATTTGGAAAAGCTGCCCTCAATACCCGCGTTTACCATTTTATTTTTAAGATTGTTGATAGCCAAACTCTCGTCGCCGCCGGCGGCCTCTTTTTCGGCGTTCCAAATGTCGGCAAACGAGGCCCACTTTTTAGCCTCGGGGTTTGGGGCCTTTTCTTTTACCTGGCCGTCTAAAACTGGGGTATAGGGCCCCGGTGCGCCCGTAATTTTTCTTTTCTCCAAAAGCTTATCGGCCAGCAATGAAACAATTTCGTCGGCGTTGTCAGTTTCAATCGTCAATCTATATTTAGACAATCCATGCCCTCCCTGGTTCGAGTTGTTTTTGTTCATACGGCCCCTAACGTGGTCAAATGTAGTTCATCCATTTGCCGAAAGAGGTCGTTTCGTACTTCTAAAGCTCGGCGGTTGGGACGGGGCAATGGGTCGGCAACCGGCCCCAACGGGTCCGTTTTCCGTTGGCATTTGTCCCGGCAATAAACGCATGGCAAATAAACCTTACCGCCGCATCCCTCGCAACAATGACGTACGAGCTGAGGCGAGCCGTCGGCCTTGATACGCCGGACAGTTCGTATGGAAACCTCGTAGAGCCTGGCGACGTCTTTTTGTGACAAGCCCGGGCTATCGGCCAAGGTCTCTTTTATGGCCCGTCTTAGGTCGAGGTCTATATAAGCCCGACGTTTTCGTTTCGTTGGCCGTTCCTCGGCTTCTAAATCAATAATTTTGTTTCGGGTCCTCAAATCCATTTTGCCGGCCCTTTAGGTTATAGCCCCATTGCGTAATTCATTTATAACGCCAGTTTTTGGGTTAAATGGGGTCGACGCCGATTGACGCCAGAAAACGCCAACAAACGCCAGAAAACGCCAATTTTGTCTTGGGCGGGTTGCTTTCTCTTGCGGGGTCGGTCGAGAAACGACAAGAAAAAGCCCCGCCGACCGTTTCCGGCCGACAGGGCTCGAGGGAAGGGCTCAAGAAATGTGCTTACCAAAGGTAAAGGGCTATTTTTGTAATCGCCCAAGCGAATACGAGGGCAACCCACGGGGCAACCTCGGCGAATCGTCGGGCGGTTTTTTCGAGTTGCTCAATCATTAACGGGCCTCGACTCGTTGCAAAAACGCGGTCGGTGGCTCGTCGCCGCATTGGCCGCGTAAGGTCAACCCGATTTGCCGGGCTCGTTGAGCGAGGCTTTCGAGCGTATCGCCCTCGTCGATTATAACGGGCTTTTCGTACTCGAGGCTTACTAGCTGGTAGGAGGCCCGCGTTTTAAACGGGGGTACGAGCGTTTGTCGCATTGTGTCAACCTTTCCTTTTTTGGCCCCCGCCGCCTTTCGGCGGGCGAGAGCGCGGGGGCTTCGGTTTCCTTACCTTGGCGTAGGGTTTCCGTTCCCGATTTAAAAATTCTAAAAAATCCGTTTCCAAAATAAACGCGTGGTCGCCGACCACGGTAACGGGTAAGTTTCCGAAAGCCTTTAAATTTTCTTTTAGGGTTTTCGGCGTGCAATCCAGGCGAGCCGCTAGCTCGTCTATCGTGAAAAATCCGTTCATCCCCCGACGCCCTCCGTTCGTCGTTTCCGTACGGCGGCACATTAACCCATTATCGGGACAAAGTAAACCCAATTTGAGGAAAACTTTTAAACGGGGGCAATTTTGTCCATTAAGGTCATGGGGCGGGCTTGCTGGCATCGACGCTGAAACGCCTTATTGACTCTAGCGGGCCTTCCAACGGGCCGCAAAAGATACGTCGCACGGTCGCAACAATGCTACAAGCCGCCGGGGGTGACCCCGCAACGTTTTTATTGCATAGCGACCCGGCGGTAACCGAAAGGTCGTATAGAGATAGGGCCGTTTTTAGCAAGCCAGGCCCGGTTGACCTTTTGCCGGTAGAATATTAAAAAACGTCGGGGGTTATTGATAACCCCCGACGCTAGCTTATAGCTACTGGATAACCGTGGATGGGGCCGCACCAATTGAAAATTTCAAGTTTTGGCGTAACTCTAGATGTACGTCGGCAGGCGTACAACCGACGAAACTGAGGGGTATTGCTAAGGCGTCGTGGGGGTCCTTGTACGTCGAGCCCCGGAATAAGGATAAAAACGTAGCCGTAAACGTTGGCCCGTAGGGGCATTTTGAAGCGTCGAATACGCCGCCGAATATGCTAATTTCGTCGAAACCGAAACCCCGCCAATCGACCGTACCGCCGTATTGCATATACGACAAAATCTCTGCCTCGGGCCGTATCGTAACCTCTCCGCCGTGAATTCGGACAATCGCCGAGGCCCCGTCGACGGTACCGTAAAAATCGAGTTTTCCGCTGTTGTGGTTGACCGCGTTTCCGGTATTCTCAAACGTCGTATTCGTCCCGATTTTTACGTTGCAATCGCCAAACGCCCAATACCCGAGGATATTGGTTTCGGTTTCCGCCGGATGGTCGCCAACTTCTAAGCTTCCGCCGAGAGCGTAAAGGCTGACTTTGCCGCCGCCGACGATTTGTACGTTTCGGCCGTCGGGCCCGGGCCCCTGCCCGCCATTGACCCGCACTACGGTACCAAGGGGCGTACCTGTATTGGTGCCGAGGTCGATACGCTTTGACCCCGGCCCGTCGAGGTCGACGGTATGAGACCCTGTGGCTGCCGTACAAGGCAAAACCAAAAACCTTTGTCGGTATTCGGGATAGTTCCCGACGTTTACCTTTGGCAAACCAATCTCGCCCGCGTATTCTGGCGTACAACGTACCCCGTAATCCAAAACGGCGTTGTTGAGGCCGTACAATACCGAGACGTTGCCATGGTCGAACACTAAGGTATCGCCGGCCGCTGGCAAAGAGCCGCTTTCCCAATTGTCGACGTCGTCGAAATGATTTTTTCCCGTTGGGGCGACGTCTTGGGCCCCGTGGCTCAATGTCCCGGTTCCCGCCGTAGAAAACGAAACGGCAAGGGTAAACGGTACGCCCGGGCTCCGCGAAACGACGGTTACGGTTGCCGAGGAAACCGACGCCTCGACGTCTCGAAACTCGGGCACCTCTTGGCCGCCAAAGTTGGTCGTAACGTCGGCGGTTAAATCCGCCGGTTGGTGGCTTTGTGAATTTATCACCTCAGCAACCGCCGAGGCAACCTCGGCCGCCGTATCGACCGTCGAGCCCAAGGTTATAGTTATCGCTTGGTTGTTTATCGTTAGCGTTACGGTGTCGTTTTGCGCCCAATCGAGCGAAAACGCGATAGAATCGCTTTGGGCGACGTCTAGGGCCGCCCCAATCCAACGTTTATCGGCCATTTATTACCCCTCAATTGTTAAAATCGTTTTTCGTGTTGCCTGAAACGGTCGTTACGGAAACGCCCGCCGTCGGGGCCGTACCCAAAGTAGACAAAAGTTTTTGGCCCGACGACAAATAAACGTCTAAGCCAAGTTCAACTTTCGAAATGGCCGCCGTTTCGCTTGCCGTTGTGCCGGGCAAGGTTACCTCGCCCAAAAGTCGGTTATTATTTCCGTCGGAAATCGGCTCTTTTGTGTTGACGAAAACCCGGGCGACGGTCGCCGCGTTTGTCCCCTCGGGTTGGAAGATTACCCGGTCGAGGTAACAAGACGCCCTCGCCTCGAAAATTTGCTCGACGCCGGCCCCGGTAGCGTCCCGGCTCGTATTGGCGGCGGTCAATTTCGTTGTGGATACTTGCAAGCTCATGTTTTACCTCGTGTTGTTGCTCGGCGGTTTCCTTAGCAACGTTGCGCCGGCGGGGTGATGCCCCGGGGTGCCTGGGGAAATTGGAAAGGGTTTTCGGTGATCTAACCGTGCTACTAAACGCCTAGCCGTGTAATTCAATCCCGCATAGCCTAGTTCGTATATAGCGGGCTCGCGGTAACTTATTTCGACATTTGCGCCGCTTAAAATAGCCCAAACGTAGGCGCGTTTATACGCCGTACTCCAAAAACAAAAACCGCTAAATTTTATAGCGTTAAAATCTTTTTCATCGTTATCGACAAACCAATCGCGTACGTCGACCAATAACTCGGGCCGCGTTGTCGGCGTCGCGTTTTCAAAATGTAAAAGGCCGTACGCGTTGCGAGTTGGCGAACGGCCAAAGGAGTAAAGTTTTTCCCCGTCGTGAAATAGGTCGTTTACTATGTAGCTTGGCAATAAGGATATTTTTTTGCCGTTTTCGTAAAGACCAGAGGTACCCTCGTAATTTTCGTGGAAGGCGTAACAAGTCCCTTTGGCATCGACCGCAACTTTGGTAAAAATATAGTGGCGGGGCGAGGAATTCTCGAACGGGCCGTTTACCCAATTTCCCTCGCTATCAAACGACGCGTATCGCTTAACCGTTGGCGTAGAATTGACGACGTAAGAGTCTGGGGCCCAAGACGCGTACCCGAACCCCCAGCGCGAATTAAAATAGAGACTCTCGAGCCGGTTGCCAGAATCAAATTGAGGATTGTCGACCCCTTCCCAACCATTTTGAGGCGTTAAATTTAAATTTATAAGGTCCGACGTAGGAGAAAACGCCGGCCCCTCGTACGACCCGCCGTACGAATAGCGATAGATTTTTCGGTCGAGTTCGTTAGATACCAACCAACAATGGTCGTGCCAATCGACCCCTAAAAAGTCCGAGTAATTTTTATTACTGGGGTGGAAGTTGTCTGGACGTTGAGAGGGTAACGTAAAAACCGGGTACGGGCCCGATGCGTTTTTTTCGGTGTAAAGTGCCCCCCCCATTCCGTGTTCGGAAACTCGCGCCTCATAACAACAGGTACACCCCGGTTTGTGTTTTATGCACATTAACAGTTTTCTACGTCGGCGAATTCTAGCCCGTCAATGGTTTTCGTTTGTATAAAAACGCCTTTATTTATGGCCGAGGGAACCATATTGTAAATGGTAACCGTATCGTCATTTGACCCGGGAATGGGGGAAACGGTCCCTTTTTGTTGCCACTTGCCGGCGTTTTCCTCATAGCGAATCGATAGCCCCGACCCCGCGATAAATCGCGGGTTCCCGTTTGGGTCCAAATCGTCGGGGTCGTACGTGCTAGCGGTTATCTGAGTCACGACTCGATAAATACCCCCCCCGCCCGCATCCGGGGGCGAGCCGAGTTTTACAATTGCCCATTTGACCCCCGTTCCCGGCTCTTTGTACTTAACGGGTACGCCGCTTGCCGCGTCGGAAACGAGTTTCGCGTTGTCGCCGTCTTTGGCTTGGGCGTATTCGTGATCGGCGTCGGTAAAGTCGACTTGGCAAACTGTAAAACCGTGAAATACTCCGACGACCGGCTCGCCATCCACAACGGGCGATTGCAAAACGGCAAAGTCGCCTATGGTGTCCTCGTCGGGCGTTTCGCCTTTCCAAACTATTCGTTGCCGTTTGAAATCGTCAGGCGTTGTAAACGCCGGGTCGGTCAATCTCACGACCGGGAAATCGGCAGTAAGGTCCACCCCCGTTTCGTTCACAACCAAAATTTCGAGGGATTGGTCGGCCCCGCCGCTCGCACCTGGCCCCCCTGCCAAGCGTATCCCGGCGACTTTTTGTTTACTCTCCGAGATTGCGTTTAGCAATTCGGACGGCAACTTATTTATTTTTTGGCCAGGAAAAAACCGGTCCATTAAAACCCCAACAAATTAAAGTCCATTCGCGGCCGGACCCGTTCAACGTACACCGCTAAAGGCTTTTTAACCAAAAGGTTCGCGTTCGTATCTACCTTATCATGGTAATACGCCCACAATAAATCGTGGCCGTCTTTCGAGGGTACGGTTATTCCGCCGACGTCCAAACTTGTCTTGTTGGCGACAAACGAAAAACCGAAATCGATACTTGTAACATTCCCGTTCGGGCCGCCGCCCGATACCCGGGAAAGCATAAGCGAGCCGGCCGGCCGACTTTTCCAGGGCGAAACGTTGACCGCCCCGACTAGGCTTTCGACAACCATTTGATAAGACGGGGTCGCTGCTTTGGCCAAATGGTACGACAACGAAAACGTTTCGGGCGGCGATGCGATAGAAAAGCCTTCTACCCTAAGTTTTCCCGAGTCGTTTACTACGTTTATAGCCCCGCCAAAGTCGGGGGCGGACCCACTAGCCGCCGTCGACGATACGGTTTCTAGGCTTTGGTAAATATGGGCCGAGGGGGCTTGGAACGAAAACCGGTAGTCGAAGGACGACGATTTTGGCTCGGAGTTTTCGCTCGTAGACCATTGTATAGTGGCAACGAAATGACCGCCGCTCGGGTCCTCGCTATTCACCTCGTCGAGCGACGTTATTTTTTTCGCGTTAAGTCCGCCGATATTGCCAGGCGAAAGTAACAGGGCCGACGATTGGGCTTGTACCTCGTCGGACGTACCAAACACGTTATAGGTTCGGCTTGCCGTCGTGCTGGTACTGCTACGAGTATCGGGCCCCTGTTCCTCTATTATCGCCACTAACCTACCTCCAAACCGGGTTCTTTATCCGCTGATTTTTTGGTATTCTTGGCTATCAGCCGCAAAAGGTCAATTTCGGTATTGCCTCCAAATTGTTGGCTTGCAAAAGTCGCGTCGAATACCGCCTGGGGTCGAGCCGAGCCGGCGGATTTGAGGGCGGATTTAACCTGGCCCTCTGAAACCTCTTTTTCCTCTTTTTTTTTCTTTGTTTCTTGTTCGGTCGCCACTGTGACGGCGTCGGCCGCGTCGCTCGCCGCGTTAAAACTTTCCTTTGCCACCTTTAAAGCCTCTTGGGCCTCTTTAATTTTTTGTTTTGTTCCGTCGTCGGTAGCCTGAAACCGCCTTTCTAAATCTTCCTCGAGGGCGGAAATAATTCCGCGCGATTCGGTGTCTCGGGCTTGGGTCCGCTCCAAAAATCGCTTTTCGCGGCCTTGGTTCCCCGCCTTGGTTTTTTCGTCGATGGCCTTGTTAGATGTCTGTAGCTCGTCGTTTATGCGTTGGATTTCTCCGGCGACGTCGGCCCCGAATAAACCTTTTAAACGTTGCCAGGTTGTTTTGAAAAATGCTACCGTTGTGTTCCAAGCTTTTTTTACGGCCGCAAACGCCGAAACGAAAGCGTTAACGATCGTTGTACCAACGAAATCGAAACCGTTTTTTATTGCCGTTAGGCCCGACGTCAAAATTTTGGCCAAGCCAATTACGGACCCGTGCCAAACCTTGACCAAAAAGCCCGTCATTTCGTGCCACTTTTGGCGAATTGACGCGGTACCTTGCAACCAAAGTAATTTTAAACCGTCCCACAAAAGCGACGCGGCCGCCTGAATTTCCCCGGCGGCTAACAATTTAGAAATTCCCGAAAAAGTTTGCTTGGCTATGTCGAATAGGCCGCCGAAAAACTCGCCCAACGATTCGGCCATTTCTTGGCCCGTTTCGGTAAATTTGAGAAAACCCGTAGTCGCCGCAACAATTCCAGCGGCGACGAGGCCAAGGGGGGAAACAATAGCCCCAATAACGGCGAGTACCGCCGAAAACGCCGCCGCAAGTCCCCCGACGGCGAACGCGGCGATTTGTACCGCCGTACCTATTGCCAACAGGGTAGACCCGGCAAGGATTAGCCCGGCCCCAACGGCGGCGATAATGGTTACGAGTTTCGAATTACGCTCGACAAATCCCCCAACCGCCGAGACGCCTTCACGCAACATCGAAACGAAACTCGTAACCGCCGGCAATATCGCGTTGCCAACGACGGCCGCGTTGTCCATGAGTGACGCTTTCAAAGCCTTCGTCTGGTTAGCGAAAGAGCCCGCCGAGCGTATCGCGTCGCCTTGGGCCGCCGTGGTGCCCTTCATTATTATATTTAGTCGGGCTTGTACCTTTTGCTGGTCTGTGGCTGCCTTTGGGTCGAGCCCTTGGTTCAGTAGCTCTTGCTTAACGGCCGCCTCGTTAACGAGGACGCCGTATTTTTTCATGACCTCGCCCGAACCGGTGAGCGCCGCCTGCAAATCTTGCATTGGGGCCTCGTCGGAAAGATTATTAAACGAGGCGAGGTCGATAGCCAAGGCGGTAACCTGTTTAGACATTTCCGTAGCCGCCCCGGGCTCGAAACCGAGCGGCACGAATAGGTCTTGAGAGCCCCCGAGAAAATCGGCGATTTGTTTTTTGCTTCGCCCCACTTGGCCGGCGAAATCGTCGCCCCAAGCCTTTACCTCTTTGGCGTTGTCCCCGAAAACGACGTTAAATTTATTCATCGTTTCCTGGAGATCGGATGCCGCCTTCACGGGCAAGATAAACGCCGACGCAATCGACGCCCCGGCGGCGAGGCCGGCTCGACCAATACGGTTGATAGATGCCCCGATTTTTGCAACCTTGGCTTGGATTCTTTTGAGGCCCCCGGTAACCTTGTCGTTAAACGACAATTCTAAAACGGCCTTACCAAATTTTTTCGTACCGGTTGCCAATTAATCGCTTTCTAAAAATCCGAAAAATCGGTCGAGGGCCTTTCGCCCGGCCTCTTTACTCAAGCGAGGGCCTCGCCGGCTTTTCGCCAACGGGTTAAATTTCGAAAGTGGTTTCGAACCCTTACGCCCGAATGCTGAATGGTATATTTCGCTTCGTATCGTCGCTATTTGCTGCCATTGCTCCTCGCGTTTAGCCTCGGCCGCCGCTAATAACTCGCGAAACGAAAACGGCCAGGGCACTAGCCCGGCCGTCGCCGCTAATTCTGCGACAACTACCCAAGGGTCCCTACCGCTTGTTTCGCTATCTCGTCTATCGCTCGATCTATCGCCCCGTCGACCTCTTGGCTTTCCATCGATGCCGCTATCGCCGTCGCCGCTTTCGCCATTGCTTCGGCTTGTTTCTCGATCGCTTTTCGCACGGCTGCCCGGCTCGGGCTCGGGCAAAAATTTACAAAGGCGTCGGCCAAGTTATCCCAACCCGCCGAAAGCTCGTCGACGCCGAGGCCGTCGAGGTAGGTTTCTTTTTCCGTTTCGCCGGAAAAGAAAAATAGTACCTCGCCTAGCAATTCTCGATTATTTAAAAGGCTAATTATTGGCGTCGGGTCCGAGTCTTTCAGTAGATCGACGCCGAGGCTTTCGCGTAGTTTCCGGGCTTTTCCCAATGTTATTATTATCGGAATTTCGGGCATTTTTTGTTTTCCGAGTTGCGGGGTTTTCGGTCAATTTTAGGGCGACGGACAAGGGCACGTAAACGAAACCCTCGTCGGGCACGACGAGCCCTTTCGGTGTCGGTCGATCGCCTAACAATTCCGCCCACTCGGCGACCTCGAGGCTTATAGCCCCGAGGTCGCCCCTAGCGGCGGCGTTCTTCACTCTCTTAACAATGCTCAAGTTTTTACCCCAAAGGTTTAAGGTACGGTCGCCTTGGCGGGCTCGTCGAACGAATCAGCATGGGGGGCCAATTCGACCTCGAACGCCGCCCCAGAATCAAGGGCGGCCGAAAGCGGGTCGCCGACAACTACCCAATTAGCGTGGTAGTAGATGGTACCGCTTGTGGAAATGTCGCCATCGGCAATAGCCAGGTGGATACCTGAGCCGGCCTCGATTGCCGCTTCGATTGCGGTTACGAAAGCGTCCGCTGGGTCGTAATTCAGTGAGAACGTTAGGCGCCTATCAAATTGCCCGCGTTTGTAAACTTTGTCTTTCGTTCCTCGACGGGGAATATTAACCGAGGTGGGGGCCCGGTCCATTCCCAAATCGCCCACGTCTTTTTGCTCTACCCACGTTGCGGTGGGCCAAGTTGTCGTAATGTCGGTCGTCGCAGTATCGTGGTAGAGTTTGAAATCGTCGCCTAGTAAATTTGCCATCTATAATTTCTCTCTTTCGGAAAATTCAAGGAATTTTTGGTTTATAATGTCTTGGCAAGGTTCGAGGTACGGCCGGGGTTCGTACTTGCCAATAACTTTTTTTCCGTCTGGTAGTAGTGCTTTTCCGGTACCGCCAAACTCTAAAAGGTCGGGGCCCTTTGAACCGCTACGGGAAAGGGGCCCTATATAAACCGACTCCCCGGCCGGGTCGACCCGATAAACAATTGAATTTTTTAGTTTCCCGGTCCGTAAATACGGGGGGCCCGTTTCTATTTCTTTTTCGCTGGACCCTTTACGGTCGCCTTTTTTCTTTTTCTTAGGTCGCCGGCCTAGTTTCGATTTTATTACTTTTAGGCCATACCCGCCGACCAAATTTAAAACTCGACGTTTTTTATTGTGGAAATCCTTCCAAAATTGGGCGTTCTGTTTCGACGTAAATTTAACTTTTATCAACCGGTTACCAACCCTTGATACGAAAGCTGGAAGGCCGATAAGTATTGGTGTTTCCGCAATAGCTCGGCGTCGAATTTCGAAAGCGTTTCGGTACCTTGCCAAGTCCACCCGGCCATTTTTACGAACCGCAACGAATTGCGCATTTCCCGAACCAAGCCCGAAAGCCTGGCTCGAGTTTCGCCGTTTATCGACCTCGACGTAACGATAACGTTTACTTGGGGCACAACAAAAACCGAGCCTCTCGTTTCTTTTGTTTCAGTTTCGCCAATCGGTACGACGAGAACCCTCAATCCCTCATGGTCGGCGTATAACTCCAAGCTCGGGTTTGTGGGTACCGTCGCTTGGAAACCGTAGCCAAAGCCCCTCGAGTCCTCGTCGCTTAAATACGTGGCGACGGCCGCCGAAATATCCTCGCAAGGATCACTCAACCGCTGCCCCCTTGTCGACCGTTCGGACCCTCAACAAAACGCCAAATTGGTCCATACTCTCGAAACATCTTTCGCCGGTTGTCGGGGCAACCAAAAACGATCGGCCCGCGTACCTGATTTCGTCGCCCTCTTTTGGCTCGACGTTTTGAGAGTCGAAAACCAATTCGGTGGCGTCGATTCCAAAATCCCGCCTTTTTTCGGTGTAGTAGTCCGACTCTATAGAGTCGCTTTCGATATCCGCCCCGAGGGCGACGACGTCGATTTTTTTATCGACGCCGTCGCGTATATAAACGACCTCAATACCGGCGGTCCGTTTCAAGACCGCCGTATGCTGCCGAATTGCCCTCGATAGCAGATTAGCCAAACCATCAACCTTAAACGAGGAATAAGTTTAAGAAATTAAAGCCTCGGTTTCAGAGATTGACTCGACCGGTAGGATTTCGATCCCGTCGACCTCGGTCGGCCGTGGTGCCGGCATACCGGTGCCGTTGGTAGCCGTTCGGCTATTCCGTAATTGTTTAATCGAACGGCGATTTGCCAAAAAGAGGTTGGGCTGTCGATCGGTTGGAAATTGCGAGAGCAAATCGTAAACCAGGTCGTCAGTTAGACCCTTGCCGGAGTCCTCAGTCAGGTTAACAATCCGACCGAGAGAAAACGCCGAGCCCACTTGGCAACCGAGCCAAGTAGTTCCCGGAGTGTAATAAATAGGCAAGTTTCCGCCCGACCCATCAACGAAATTCTGTACGGTCGTTTCGCCGACCGCTATAGTTTCGTCCCCGTTAACTACGGCCGATACGTCATCGATACCTACCCGGATCGCCCAAAAGCTCGACGCAGTGTCGGCCGTTGTGCCGCCAGCGTCGACGACCATACGGTCGGCCAAAGCGTCAACGGTACTAGCATCAGCGAAACCATTAAACCCGCCGGAGTCTGCCCCGGTGCCGTTTATTAGCTGGTCTTGGTACGCCTTCAAAGCCGCCTTTACGTGGCGAAAACCTCGCATTGCAATATACGCCTCGCGGCCGCCCTTGCGCCAGACGTCGGCGACGGCCTTATCTGCCGCCCAGGACCAATCCAGAATGGTGAGCGTGGCCGTTACAATACTATCGGCTCCGTGGTCGAAATCTCGGCCGACGTTTTCAGCACGGAAACCGACAACCGGGGCCGCCGTTTCCTTGCTGTATTTGTGGGTTGTGCCATTGCTCGAAGTTTCGGCGGGGAGACGCGCCACCAAGGGCGCGGCGTCCTCCAGATCGGAAACCTGTGCCTCGCTCAAGTCGAGAGCGTCGGCCAAACTATCGGCGACGGTTGGAAAATCATTAGCCATTTTTTTTTCAGTGCCCCTATATAGGAATTCGTTGGTTTAAAATTTGTTTTGGGTTATTTGATTTTTATTTTCGACGCGAAACCCTTGCCTTTGGTTTCCCCCTCGGTCGTAGCAAGCTCGACCGGGCTGTCTTCGCCGTCGATTGCTTTTGAGGCCGAAAGTTTCGTTTTTAACTCGGCTATTTTTTCGTCTTTTTCTTTTAGAGAGTTTGAAAGTTCCGCGAATTGACGGTTTCTAGCCGCCTCAAACGACAAGCCCTCGGCGTACCATACGGGGCCCTTGTCGCCAAATGCCTCTTGAAACCGCCGGGCCTCGGTAACGCCGTCGCTCAATTCGACGGCGGGCTCGCCGGCTGTTTGTTCGGTTTCGTTGGTTTCGACCTCGTTCGTTTCGGTTTCGTTTGAATCGAGTTCTAGGTTTTCTACTTCATTTATTTCGGTTTCGTTTTTGCTTCCCATTTCCACAACCTCGAGATTATGCGTTTGAAAAAATCGTTCTATAAATCCCCGGGTACGTACGGGGTCGACCCCTAGCGAAAGTTCGGTCGGGGCCTCGTCAGAAATGCCGAGGGCAAACGACGCAATGGCCGCCGCCTCGTCGTAAATTTCGTTTTCGCGGTGAAATAATCCGCCAGGATTGGCGGCGGGCTCGTCGACCGCGTCGGCTGCCCGTATTTTTTTTAACCTTACGTGTGGCAGGTTTTTTTTGTTAAACGGGTCGGGGCTTTCGAAACGCCCCCGACTTTGGTTAGCCAACAAAAACTCGTCCATGGCCTCGGGGTCTTGTTCGAAAACTATCGATAAGCCGTACGCCTCCGGGTCGTCGGCAGCCAAGTTAAGTAGATACCCCGCCAAGTCGCCGTTGGGGGTGTCGTGGGCCGACGCGGCGAAATGCTGGTCGGCCAAAACCCGGTCGCCCTCAAATTTGGCATCCATTACCCGGCCGGTATGCCGGCCGAGGCCGTCGCTTGATATGCCAGGATGTGTAAAACGAGACTTGACGCCCTGGCTCAGCGCATTAATTGCGTCGGCGACCTCGTTTAAAAAGTGGTTGTCAATCCATACGTCGTGGCCCAAAGCCTCGCCGCGGGTTATGACTGAAACCCCCCGAATAATCCCCGCATTTCGGTACCCCCCTTCGGGGTCAATACTTGCCGGGGCGTTGCCCGAGGCTTTGGTAGCGCGAAAGTACGTCGGGGCTTTTGCGATAGTTTCGGCGGGGGTTTTTCTAGTCAACGTTTCCCTCGGTCGTTATTTCTGGTCCAAAAGCGGACGAATCGGCAAATTTTAGATCGACGTTATTTTGTTTTGCGAATTCAATAGCCTCGGCCGTTTCTAAAATATTGCGCTCAAAGTCCGTGCCGACTAGCCGACACTCCCTTTGAGGCGAACTAACGCCCATGGCTACCGACATTGCCGCCCCTCGAGCCTCTTTGACCGGGTCCCACCAAGGCACACCCGCGGGGACCCACTCCCAAGCTAAATCGTCGAAAACGACGCCCGGGGGCAGGTCGAGTTCCCCGTCGACGACCGCAATACCAAGCCGCCATCGTGTCCAGGAGTCTAATAGTTCTGATACGTCGGCCCGTTTGTTTTTGCACGACAAAAGGTATTGAATAAGGCCGCCTCTCGAGCCGTAAAAATTCGTTGCCGACTCGTCCAAAAAAGAATATGGGATGTCGAGCGACTTTATTGCTAAATGAATCGCGAGTTTTAAAAAGTTGACCGTTTCGGTTGCCGGCGTCTTTGATTCGAGAATATTAACTCGGTCGTCGGCATCCATGTCCAAGACGAAAGGCCCGCCGCCGGTTAAATTGACCTCGTACCCGCCGTCGTTCGTACCGTCGCCGTTGGCGTCAGTCGTGGCGGACGTAGCGGCCGACCCGAAAACCCCCTCGCCGTCGCTTGACCGGTAAAACTCTAAACCAAATAATTGCGATATTTTTAATTTTGCATGGGCGTATTCGAAACCCTCGTAAGTATCTCGAAAACGGTTTAGCGCGGCGGCAAGGGGCGAAATACCGCGCACCTGGTCCCAACGGTCGAAAAAACCATGGTAAAAACAATTTCTTGCCGAGGTTATTCGTTTAAGCACGGCGTGGCCGCGTCGCTCGACGTCGCAAATACCGTAGGCTTCGTGGCGTCCCTGCTTGTTGACTCGTACGCCGTTAACCCAAGCGGCAAGGTTTTCTTGGCGGGGCAAATCTGCCGGGGTTGCGATTCGATACGCCTCGACGGGCTGGACGCGCCCCCGGTTTTTACCGCGTTTGATTTTCAGCCAAAGGTGGTCGCCGTCTTTGGCCCGGCAAGCCTCGGTAAGCCTTACGGCGCGCCTTAATGGGTGGCGGCCCGCTACGTCAAACCGTTCTTTTGAAGAAAGCTTATCGACCAAATTCTCGAGTTGGGCGTTAAATACGCGGTCTTTCGTTTTCGCCTGAAACGAAAACGAGGTTACGTAGTCCAAGTGCTTACGAATGGCCCAAGCGGCTAACTCGAAATTTCGGGCGAGGTCTTGCGTCGACGCCGAGAGCGTTTCGCGCTTTTTGGCCGTCGCGTGATAGTCTTCGGTCCGTACTTTTGTCGGGGCGGGGCGGCGTCGGCCCCGGTCGTCGACCGCATCGTACGAAAACGCCTGTACGTCGTTAGCCTCGACGTTTGCCCTTGCGTCGGCGACAATAGAAAACGTATTTACCACGCGCCCCCAATTCTCAATTTGGCGACCCTTGGCCGAAATTGGCCCGCCGCTAAACTACTTCCGTCCTTTGCTCGTAATTCCGCCAATCGCTTTCGGGCTTGGCGGATATTGAACCGCGTCGAGGTACCGTCGACCGAAACGGAATCGGTTGCCCCGTCAATGATTGCCTCGAGTTGTTTTATTTCGTTTTGGTAATCATCCGCCATAGGATCATTTTATACCCATACCCCCGGAATCGAGGCGTTGGAAAATACGAAACCTATATTTGGTTTTTTATTTTTTGGGTTTTTTCTCTCTTATGTCTGGGGCATATTCACGGACCGTAACGCGTTGGCCGCACTTGCAAATCTTTTGCCGCCATGTAATCGACGTATAGGCGTACCCGTCCGCAAGCGTTCCGAAATGCTCGAGGGTTTTGTTTTTAGCGCCCGGAACGCCTGTCAACTTCGTCGACCCACAGGACGGACAAGCCAAAGGTATATGGGCTAGTTGCGGGCTGACTTTTGTTTTGCTGCCTTTGGGGCGGCCTCTTTTCCTTTTTGCTTTGGGTTCGTCACTCACGACAATTTGACCTTTCGTTTTCTACGGGGGGCGGGGGCGTCTTTTCGATTGGAAACGCCGCAAATTGACGCGGCAACCATCGAACCAACGGCGCAGTCGAGCAAATGGTTATCAACGTTTGGCTTGGCCGTTGCCTCGTAAACGACCCGGCCGTCGTGTTCGACCTTTTTAAGGATTTCGGCCGCCAAATGGTCGGCCGCCATACGGTGAACGGCCGGGCTATTTTTGAATAAAGTTATTGCACCTGGCGACCCTTGCCCGAGGGCGAGGGCGTCGGAAAACCTTTTTTTCCAGTAGTTAGCATCATATAAAACGCCAACCAATTGCTTGCCCGAGGCTTTCGTTGGTACCCACTCGGGCCCGCATCGACGCCCCTTGGCTTGGTGCCATTGAGATATTGGTTTTTGTGTCGATTTTATGCCTCGGCCATAGCTCGGTGTAAGGATCGGGGCAAATTCGGATTGCCGACAAGCTTGATTTACAAGGCTCGAAGTACCGCCCCAGTTTGCATCGACCAAACAACGGTCGAGCCGCATCGCCGCGCCGTCGTCGCGTAGGTATTCCCGGCCACATATCGAACCTATGCAATCGGTAAGGCCGCGAAAAATAGCCCCCTCGTCGTCGGTCCCTCGGTACTTCCGGCGCAATGTCGCCCGGGCGTCGCGTAACGTGAAATACCGCCGTTTTTGCTCGGGAAAAGCCCCATAGTCGACAATATAGCCCGTAAAATCCGGCGACCATGCCGCAACGAGCCAATACAAAAGTTTACCTTGTACGTCAATAAAGGCGGTCATATTGTCACAAGTCGCCGGTATTTCCCCCCGTTTAAATCCGTTAACCTTGCGGGCGATTTCGGCCGGGGGCAATGCCTCGACGTCGCTCGAAAGGGCGACAGGGGCGTTTTGACATTCCGCCATAAACGCGTCGTTTCCCGTATCTACGAGAATGTTGTACGCGTGTTGGATAGCCGACAACTCGGTTTCGGGGTCGAAACAGGAGAGCCAAGTGGCCTCGGCCCCCTTGTCCATATCCTCGCGGTTTTCGTTGTAAAATTCCGTTGCCTCGCGTTTCGCTCGGTCTTGGTCCCCCTCAATATCGGCCGTATACGTGTTTCGAATTTCCGCGTATTCTCCGAGCCACTTTTCTTCGTGCTTGTCGGCGAACGATTTTAACATCGGGATTTTTTCGGTTTGCCAAGCGGGGTATTTTTCCTGGTCCGCTAATTGGTCGACCATATCGTCGGGCTCGATTATCGTGGCGTTGCAAACGGCCGCTAATTTTGACCGGTGACCGCCGAGCCTCAAAATACCCTTATTGAGTACCGATAAATTTTTTTGTACTTGGTCGGGGCTCTTTGCCGACTTGTCCGTCTGCGGGTCATCGAGAATTATGAAGTCCGGCCGGGCTTGGCGGCCGTCGGCTAGCTTATGTCGCAACCCCCGAATATTCGCCGTGATACCTTTCGGCTTGATTATCCCGCCCGAGGCGGGCGAGCCGGGTATTGTGGGCAAAACGATATGGTTGGCCGTCCACTCGATACGCGTTAGCTTCCCGGCGTACGTTTGTGAATTGCAACGTTGGGGTTTCCCCTCGAGGGCCCGGACGGCGTGGCAAACCTCGGGGAAATCGTCGTATAGTAATTGGTTGGTTTCAAGCTCGGCTTTGATCGACTCGAGACAAATTTTCGCCGCCCCGGCGTCGGCTCCGATAGGTACCGGGAATTTTAGGTGGCCGTAAGTCGTACCCCATATCGTCGCCACTTCGGCTAAGGTCGATTTGGCGAACCCCCGAAAAACAATAAATAGAAACAACCCCCCAAACAAAATCGCCCGTTGCAATATGTCAATTGCTTTGTAATGGGCGGGGCTCAATGGCGAAAGCCCCATCGATTCAGGGTAATACGCTTGGCAATATAAACCGAGATCATAACGGCAAAGCGATTTTCGGTTTTTGTTTACGACCGGAGGTAACTCGCCGATTTCGGCTATTTCCGACTGCTTACGACGAGAGTACCGGCCTTGGGCTGATTCCGAAATAAAAAAAACCTCAAATACGATAAAGAAACTTGTATAAAGTGAC
>VTLG01014866.1_pt1 | contig 23570 bp, 13 predicted proteins | sample 4694571 | NCBI WGS metagenome assembly VTLG01 (sample SAMN12604809, study PRJNA352737) | marine metagenome | biome: ENVO:00000447; feature: ENVO:00000209|ENVO:00000569|ENVO:01000036; material: ENVO:00002151; isolation source: viral sequences binned using virsorter ...
ACATGCGCCGGGCGGAATACATGCAGCTCCACCAACTATGATTGCTGGTTCTAAAGATGTTTTCATTGGTGGTATTGCGGTATGTAATGCTGGTGATCTTGCAACTTGCGGTCATGCCGCTAGTGGATCATCAGATATAATTGTAGGAGATGCATAATGGTAGATTTCACAGCCCCTAATCTTTGTGGTGCAAGTCCCAACTTTAATAAACTGATGAGTCAGTTCGATGCTATAAAGTCTGAACTTCTTAGCGGAATAGATGTGGATGCTTCCACTTTAGCATCTACACTCAGTGCATCCCTAACTCAACTAGAGACAGACTTGAGAGCCATGATTCCCTCACTACCAACTCTGCCTGCTGTAAACTTTCAGGCCGAGGTTACTAGTCTTGCAACTTTACCAGTTGGTAGTACCGCATATATAAACAAACTAGCGCAACTTACGACACAGTTTGGAGAAGCATTACCAGATATCAACGATGCAATAACCTCTGCTATAGCTGCTATTACAGCTGGTGGAGATGTGTGTGGTGTTTTGCCTAATCTAGAACTTCCTAGTGGTGCGACAGAGGCGATAGAGAAAGCGAAGAATACTTTGCAGGCTACAGCTCCAGCGTTGGTAGAAGTAGCACAAAGTTTTAGTTCAGATACAACAGTGAATGACACAATAGCGATATACGGAGACGCAATAGCAAGAGATACTTTATCTTCAGAGAGAACTTCATTGGAATCCGCTATTGGAGAGGCAGCAAAAAAGTTTGCGAAAAAAACAGAAATGTTAGCTGCAGAACTAGGTGCAGCTGCAGCTCGAGCAAGGGCTGCACCAGAAGATCAGACATACCTCATATAGGAGATTATATTATGGGAAAGAAAAAACAACGTGCAAGTCAAACATCTAAAGGCCTAGGAAGTAACGTATCAAAATGGGTCTGTAAGGCCATAAGAAGGGACGTTTCCTCTCTAGTGAAATTGCGTAGAAAACAAGAGGCCTTTAACAAGGGAAAGAGGGTTATGGTCACTATTCCAAATCCAGACAAGGCCGCAACGAGAGAACGATTTATTCGTGTTGAAGCCAAAGAAGTATGGAAGAAATCTGCACCTTTCATGATGAAGTATTCTGATGGTTAGTATAAATACTATGTAAGGAGTATATCTATGCCAAATACAGACCAAACTGGCGCTTGGCGCAATCCAGCTGGTTTTAATGATGCTGAGGCCACAAATGACAAGAGAAGTGTTAGAAAATATGCTGATCTTGATTTGTTCTTTGGACTGAATAACAAAAACAAAGATATCAATGTCCTTACAGACGTTCAAGCTGTCAAAAGGTCTGTCCGTAATTTAGTGTTGATGAATCAGTATGAGAAACCCTTTCGTCCTGAGATATACTCTGGTATCAGAGATCAACTATTTGAACCGATGACTCCACTGACAGCCACCATTCTTGCGAAGAAGGTGGAAGATGTTATCGAAAATTTTGAGCCACGGGCCAGACTACAGGGTGTGAGGGCAAATCCTGATCTAGATCGTAATGCATATAATATCGCTATTGAATTTTATGTGGTAAACGTACCAACTGAATTGGTAGACTTAACAGTAATATTAGAGAGATTACGATAATGGCAAACAGTCAAAAACTACAAGTAACAGAACTCGACTTTGATGGTATTAAAGAAAACCTAAAGACATTCCTCAAAGATCAAACTCAATTTAAAGATTATGATTTTGAAGGTTCGGGTTTAAATATTCTTCTTGACACTCTGGCTTACAACACACACTATCTTGCATACAACGCTAACATGGTGGCCAACGAGATGTTTCTGGACTCCGCAGCTTTGCGATCTAGTATAGTCTCTCATGCTAAGATGTTAGGATATGAGGTAGACTCCTGTAAATCTCCAAAGGCAACTATAAACGTAACTCTTAACGATTCATCAAAACTCTCAGCAACTATGGCTGCTGGAACAAAATTTACCACAAAGGTTAACAATGAGGATTACGAGTTTGTAACAATTGCCTCTCACCAAGCTTCCAGTACAGGGTTGGAAATTCCCTTCTCAAATATTGAAGTACATGAAGGCACATATACCACCACAAGATATACAGTGGATACATCTGATGTTAATCAGAGATTTCTCTTACCGTCTGATAGAGCAGACACAACAACTCTAACAGTTTCAGTTCAGAATTCATCTTCCGACTCTACGACAACCACATACACCAAAGCTACAGACATATCTCAGTTGACAGGCACAAGCACAGTTTATTTTTTACAAGAGGTAGAGGCAGGAAAGTTTGAAGTTTACTTTGGTGATGGTGTGGTGAGTCAGGCAGTTACCGATGGAAACATAGTGTTTCTCAAGTATGTTGTGACAAATAAAGATAAGGCTAATGGCGCTATCAACTTTACCGCCTCTGGTGCTATCGATGGTGTTACTAGTGTAACAGTAGCTACTCTTAATAGTGCAACAGGTGGAACAGAGGCCGAGACGCTTCAATCAGTAAAACTTAATGCTCCTCTTGACTACGCAGCTCAAGGAAGGTGTGTAACGGCTGAGGATTACAAAATCTATGCAAAGAAACTGTTTCCACAAACACAGGCAGTTCAAGTGTTTGGTGGAGAGAGCGGTTCCTTTGATCCGACTCTAGGTGTAACAAGCACAGCATCTTATGGCCGTGTATACATCTCTATCAAGTCTACCACAGGCAATAATCTTACATCTGCTCAAAAAACACAGTTGGTTAAAGATTTTCAAAAGTTTAATGTGGCTTCGATAACTCCTGTTATTGTTGATCCTGATATTGTTAAACTATTTTTGAACGTCAACTTCAAGTTTGATTCGAGTAGAACTATTAAAGAAAAGGATACACTCGTTACTGATGTTACTACAACATTGACGAACTATGACAGTTCTGAACTTCAAAGTTTTGGTAAGGTCTTTCGTCATTCTCAAGTCACTGGTCTTATTGATGATACCAACACGGCTATCTTGAGTAATATAACAAATGTTATTTTGGCAAAATCGATTACTCCAACTTTGGGATCATCTTCTTCCTTTAACATATATTTTAACAATGCGTTATATAACCCTCATAGTGGTCATAACTCAGGCGCTGGTGGTATTTTAACTTCTACAGGATTTAAGGTTAAGGGTGATGCTACAAACGAGTATTTCTTTGATGATGATGGTAATGGCAATATTCGAAGGTACTACCTCGTTGGCATCACAAGGACATATGCTGACAGTGCAGCTGGTACGATCAATTATACTACAGGTGCAATTGTTCTTAATGGTATAATAATTGAGTCCATATCTAATGTAGATGGAGTTGCATCAACTAGTATTCGTTTCACGGTTGTACCTGATTCTAAAGATATTGTTCCTGTTAGAAATCAGATATTAGAGATCGACTTTACCAATTCTAAAATTTCGGGAGAAGTAGACACAATTGCTGTTAGTCAGCCTGGTGCTGGTGGAACTTATACAACATCAAGCAGCTATACGTCACCAAGTACAGGATACTAAACAATGGCACCGTTTGATGCAGCCTTAAATACAAAGATATCTCCTCTTATAGATGGCCAGGTTCCTGACTTCATTCAGGCAGACCATCCAGAGTTTGTCAATTTTCTTGAACAGTATTATCAGTTTTTAGAATCTGGATTGCTTGTTCTTGATGGCGACATTGATAATATCATACTGGAAAGTCCAGTAACACAAAATATTCTCCTTGACCTAGAAAGCGGTGCTACTCCAAAACTTATGGCGGAAGTTGGTGCTGGTTCTACAGCAGCTTTCATAAAAGATGAAACTATAACTGGCGGTACATCCAAAGCTACTGCTACAGTTCTTATTGATGACATATCACAGGCTGCAAAAAAACTTATCATCACAGCAAACCAACGATTTATTGTTGGCGAGACTGTAACTGGTGAAACCTCTGGAGCAACTGCCACCGTTGTATCATACAGGGCCAACCCTGTACAGAATATGCAACAGTTGTTGGACTACGCTGATCCAGATAATACTGTATCCGCTTTCCTTGATCAGATGCATGAACAACTTATGCAGGCTATTCCGTTCACCTTGGCCACTGGCACATCTAAACGTGACCTGATAAAAAATATTCGTGATCTTTATACCGCAAAAGGAACCTCAGAAGGACACAAGTTATTCTTGCGTCTTATGTTTGATGAGGAGTCGGAAGTCTTCTATCCAACCAAATATATGTTGCGGTTGTCTGATGGTAACTGGAAAGAAAAAGATTTTGTTCGTGCAGTTGCTACAAATGGTTCTAAAGGTTCGGAAGTTATTGGCCAAATCTTAACAGGCAAGACCTCTGGTGCTACAGCGTTCATAGCAGACGCAGAAGCTTTCAGTCAAGGTACAGATGCGATAACAGAGTTTGAAGTTCAAGATGTTAACGGTACTTTTCAAAATGGCGAAGTAGTTTCAGCAAACTCTGTGAATGAACAGTCAGACGGATTATTCCGTGAGATGACATTTACTATTCAACAGGTAATAACAGGCGGTGTTGTAAATTCTGGTGGTGCATTATATTCAGAGGATGACCTTCTTACTCTTGAGTCTGGTGTTGGTAATGATGCAGCTGTTGCTCGTGTTGATCAGATAAGCACAGGTGAGGTTTCTGAAGTTATTGTTGATGATGGCGGTAGTGGTTATAGAGTTGGTGAAGTTGTCAATTTTACAACAACTGATGTTTCTACATCTTCAGCTGAGGGGTTTGTCTCTGTTGTTGGTGGATCATTTTTGTTAGAAGATACTGTAGACAATGATGATTATCTTATCCAAGAGGATGGATCGATAAGAAAAACTATCAATAATCAGATGGCTCTAAATGGAACTAGTGTGACAAATGGTATTCCAAATGATGAGGGTGATCAGATTATACTAGAGGGAACCGATAGCAGTAGTACAGACGAAAATGATTTTCTACTAGAAGAAACAGATATAGAAACTTTTGATGATTACTATAGTCCTAATGAAAGATTTGTTATTGAGGAAGGATCACTTAGTAGTTCTGAAAAAGGTTCTATTGCTAGAGTATTCATAACAGAGCCGGGTTCTGGATACGTAACACTACCAACTCTGACGATAACAACAACATATGGTTCTGGTGCTAGTCTGTTAGCTGCCTCTGAAGACATTGGTCAAATTAAGAGTATAAAAATTATTGATGCTGGTTTTAGATATTCTACCGCACCAGAGGTTAGCGTGCCGGCCAATTTTGTTGTTAAAGATGTCACTGGTACATTTGGTGTTGATGAAGCTCTTACAGGTGCGTATGAAGGAACTGTAAAAAGTTTTGATACTGACAGACAAGTGTTGTCCGTAGAAATACAGGATGTTGTAAGAACACAACTAGAACAGAATGATCCTAACCTATCATTTGATTTTACGTTGGAACAAGAGGGGGATGTGTTTCAACGAGTTCAAATTAACGATGCGATAGAAAGCATAGGTGATAATCTTGTAACAGAGGAAGCAACAGGCGCTTTAGATCGATTGGTTACTGATGCCGTTGATAATGGAATTGAACAGATAACTCTAGAAAATCCTAGTGACGCTACAATTACAGGCTCTGGAGTGCAGTTTGAGTTTCAACCTGATGACAATGATACACTCATCCTACAGACAAGTCGTGGAGTATTTTTTGAAAATAGAACTAATATAAAATTTATGGGTTCGGATACTGACTACGGACAAGCTCATACTGTTCTTTTAGAAGGAAGTGCTGTTGGAGATTCTATTCTTATTGAAGATGGGGGAACAGACGGTAGTGGTACTAACGCTGGAGATGAGATTCTTCTAGATAGAACAACCGCTGGTGGAGCTGACGCTGGTGATAAGGTGTTGCAATCAAGTGTTGATGAGGGCGATAGACTTATCTATGAAGACGAACCAGCTGTCTCTGATATACAAACACGCAAAGACTATTTGGTGCTTGATGAAGGTTCTGGTAGAAAACAGGTATTTACAGAAGGTGGTTGGCTAGATGAAGCTCGAGCTACAACCGAAAAGAAAAAAATTGTTGCGTCACAAAAAGTGACCACTCCCTCTAGTAATCAAACTGATGCAAACTTTGATGGCGAAGCAATCCTACTAGAAACAGGAGAGGGTGATTTCTTAGTGATGGATGGTTTTGACCCACACCTTGCTGAACCACTTGATGAATTTAGAAAAGACAGAGTTCGAGAGGCTCGTGGGTTAGAAAACTCACTATACATTCTAGGAGCGGGCGAAAGAATAATTCTAGAAGGAGAACCAGCATTTGAAACATTAGTCTCTCACGCTTCAGTTAGATTTATTGAAGCGGAAAGACTTGTATTAAACCAGACAGAAGCCACAGGTGATGACGCTGGTGATGGCATTGTTCTAGAAGGTCGTGATGGATTAGGTGTTTCAGATAATCTTGGCTTCTATAGTTTCTTTGAAAGTGAAACTGTAGCTCACGGAGGCGAAGCTAACGATAGATTGATATCTGAGGATAGTGAAGGCCTTGCACAAGAAGGCCCATATGATTCGCCTGGTATTGCAGTCGGTGCTGATGATCCCCTAGTTGTAGATGCTCATATTACAGATCAACAAGTAGAGTCTGTGTTTATAGTTATGAATGCTAGTGGAGCTGCTGGCGATGATGAGGGTGATAACATTCTCCATGAGGAATTTGGTAGTCTTCTTATGCAAGAGAGTGGTGGTGATAGCACAGACACAGCCGTTGGTGATAAAATTAAAGGTGAAGTGGAGTCATTTTTAGCTGGTGATATATCTATAGACGGAACGGATGACACTGGCGCAAATGCTGGTGATCAGACTATTGGTGAGAATGGTATATCATTTAAGAATACAACAATTCAAACTGCTGGTGCTTCAGCCACAATCGTATCTGGTTCTACAGCAGACATAGACATGACCGTTGGATTTAAAGGTAAGAGTGTTGGTGTTTACTCTAACGTGGATAGTCTTATTGATGAAGACGTTATTCGTATACAAGACTCCTACTATTACCAAGACTTTTCTTATGAGTTGAAAATTGGTCAATCTGTAACCACTTATATCGAAGAGTTAAAGAGAGCCGTACACCCTGCTGGTTTCCAACCATTTGGTAAGGTGACTATTGCTTCTCTCATGAGTGCAACTATACCAACAGCTGGTGCTAGTAGAGTTGATCCCACTACGGTAACTTTCTCACCTGTACTCGCCTCCGTTCTAGGAGAACTGTTTGAGTTGCCTCGAACAAGACGGCTTGGTATTCCAGAACAGTATGTAGAGGGTGCGTATAATGAACAGATAGTTCAAGAAACAGGCACCGCTGATGGTAATCTAATTCTAGACGGCACGAACTATGGTTTAGAACTTGAGTCAGGAATTAAAGAAACAGGTGTTATAGCCTCTGAGGAGTCCGAAGATGAAGGCGACAACATCATGCTGGACTACGATATTGATACATCAAATGTTCTTGTCTCTGAAGCCGGCGACAACATGGTTCTGGACAGAACAGGTTCCTCTAATCAGGACTTGGGTGACAATATTGATTTAGAAGATGCCGGATATGCGATAGAGCATGTAGACAACGACAATCTTATTACAGATGGTGTTGACGGTAAAATCTTATTAGATGGTATTCAGTTAGATCAGGCAGGAGCAGGGTTTGAGATACTTCTAGAGAATGAAGATGGTTCTCTTTTATCTGATACTGCTAGTGAAATTATCAAAGGTTCAGACCTTGTGTTGAATGGCACAGATAAAGCTTTTGCCACAGGAAGACGACCAAATGTTATGTTGGAAGACGGCGACAATGCTGGTGGTGATATACTTACAACAGCGTATCTGGTTGATGGTGGTATACAAACTGTAGGAGATAGTTTTGCACTAGAGAATACTCCTGGCTCGCCTATACTTTTAGAGTCTGGTATAACAGGTGGTGGTGTGTTAATGAGTGAGAGAGCTGCTGGAGCTCACTCTTCAGATAGAGATGTAAACTTTATTCGCATACTCAAGTCTAAAATTTCATTACCGCAACCAACTCCTGTTACTGATTATGGTTTACCAAATTTACTTTCTCCGTTTAGTTCAGCTTTTGGTGAGGGAGAAATACAACTAGAAGATGGCTTAAGAAAACGTGGCCCAACTGTCAATGTGGATAAACTTGCACTAGATGGCCATGCACCAAATAGAGATGATGAAATTTTATATCAAGGTGAGGGTATACAATTAGAAACTGCATCCAACATCAACATTGGTGTTGGCGTATCGTTCAATGACTTCACAAGATTTATTAACGATGATCTCGTACAGGAAGATGGTGATAACCTTCTAGCCGAAGATATGGTTGGTGGCATATTGAAGTCAGAAGATATCGATATGGCTTCTAATCCTATAACTGACTTTGTGCGATCCTCTACCTTATTGGCAGAATCCGCTGACCTTGGGTTTGGCAGTTTCTTACTTCTAGATGGCAGTGATAACACGCATGTCAGAGTTCTTGACAGTGGTTCAAGGTTATTGGATGAAACTGGTGCGTTTATCAGAGAAGAAGCCGGTGTGTACAAATATAATATTGAAGATGATAGCAGAGAGATTGGTTTCTTACTCGAACAGAGTTTGGATGAAGGATTTCTTGCGGTAGAGTCTCAGACAGTCTATATAACATTAGAGATAGGAGTCGATGACGATCAGGGCCATTTGTTAGAGGAAACTGATGGTGACAAGATACTTGGTGAAAAAGAACCAGAAGGGTCTAACTTCTTATTAGAAAAAGGCACTGGGCCTGCAGCTGGTGGTAAATTACTCTTGAATTCCGTTAGAATTGGCGTGGAAGACTCAATAAACGAAGGTACATTACCAGAACAAAATAGATTTAATAGTTCTTATTTTAGAGATTTCACTACACCAACCGAAATATCCACAAGGCCATATGGATTTTTGGTGTTGCAAGATGAGTATGATCCCTTTGATATTACTCTAGATGGAACTGATGGTAGTAGTTCTAATGCTGGCGACCATGTTGTGTTGAACCAAACAGATACAGATGGTACAAATGCTGGTGACAGAATAGAGTCAGAGAGATTCTTATACGATCCATTTCAAGAAAGTGGGTTTATTCTTAACCAAGATGGTACTAAATTTAAACATGAACTAGGAACGGCCTCCAGTTTGATTGGATCAGCACTTCCATTCTTACCGCCAGGCGCTCAGGCAGAAACATTTGACAACACGGCGAGAACAACTTTCGATACTACGCTACAAACTTTCGATGTTTTGGAAGGTGTTTAGTCAAAGTATTATAAATAAAAGAACAGAGGATTATTAAATGGCATATCAATCAATTGGATTAGGATCAGCAGCTGATGATGGTACAGGGGATTCCCTGAGAATTGGCGCTGACAAAGTTAACGATAACTTTGTTGAGATATATACACTTTTAGGCACAGGAACCGCACTAACTAGTGGTATCAGTGCTACTTCCACTGTTGTAACTCTTACCGCTCCAACCATAACAGGTACGGTTGGTGGAACACAAACTTCCGCCACAATCACAACCCTGGCCACCACTACCGTTAATGGTACAACACTAAATGCTGGTACTATGGCCGTTGCAGCTGGGTCTATTACAGATAGTTCTGGTGCTATATCCTTTGGAAATGAAAACTTAACTACTACAGGAACACTCGCAGCTGGTGATATTACAGTAGGAAATATTATCTCTACTGGCACTAGTATTGTTTTAGAAGGTTCTACTTCAAATGCTAACGAAACAACATTAACAGTTACAGACCCCACAGGAGATCGTACTATCACGTTTCCTGATGCGACAGGTACAGTTGTGACAACTGGTGACTCAAACACTGTTACAGGAACGATGATTGCGGCCGATACAGTCGCAGAGGCAAACATGGCAGATGACGCTATTGGTTCTGATCAGTTAAAAAGCGTTGCAACACTACTAATTAAAAACTCTGGAGGCAGTACACTTAAAACAATTTATGGTGCTGGTGCATAAATAGAACGAGGAAAAAAGATATGACAGCAATAATCACAGAAAAATTTAGGCAACACAACGCCACTCAATTCTTTGAGTCGTTTAGTGAAACTGCCTCTAATGCGTACTACCTATTCATAGGTAAGGCTACGCCATTCACTACAGGAACCTCTGGTGGTTCTGATGGATCACCCCCCACACCTTCTGACTCAGTTGGTCAAGAGTTTTATGTTTGGGACGATATGTTGGCGGCTAAAAAGATTTCTTCCTCTTATGTTACTTACGCAATTCCTCGGCGTAACTGGACAAATGGAACAATCTATGACCAATATGATCATATGGTTAATTCTTCAACTCCAGCTACTTCTGGTGCAACAAGTTTGTATGACTCAAAGTTTTACTTTATGACCACAGATTATCGTGTTTATAAAGTGCTTGACAACAACGCTGGATCGGCGTATAGTGGGTCGGCCCCAACATCTGAGTCTACTTCTCCTTTTGAACTTGGTGGATATGTTCTACAATACATGTATTCTATTACAAGTTCTGAAGTTGAGAAATACTTGACAACGGACTTTATGCCTGTTAGTACAGACTCTACAATTAGTGCAGCTGCTACAGACGGTGCGATTGACTCTCTAAAGATTACAGGGGGTTCTGGTTATACTGATGGAACTTACTATGCTGCTGTCTATGGAGATGGAACTAGTGCTGGAACAAGTTCTGGTGCGATTGTTCGTATTACAGTGGCTAGTGGTGCTATTCAGTCATTTGGGTTGACTGCTGGAACAGATACAACAGTACATGCAGCTGGAACTGGATACACATTTGGAACTGTTAATCTTGCAAGTGGTTACACATATTCAGATGCTACTCTTGCAACCGCAGCTGCAATGGGTGGTTCTGGTGGTAATGTTGAAGTAGTTGTATCTCCTAAAGGTGGCCATGGGTATGATGCAATTGCAGAACTAGGTGGACATTATTGTATGATGAACGCAACAATGGCTCAGGCTGAAAATGATGACATTACAACTGAAAACGATTTTCGCAGAGTGGGTCTTGTAGTTGATCCTTATAACTATGGAACATCCACCGTTGCATCTGGTTCAACAGCAAGACAGACCTATGCACTTAAACTTACTTCAGTATCGGGAACTTTTGATGTAGATGAAAGAATTACCCAAACTTCTACAGGTGCTATTGGTAAAGTGGTTGAGTGGGATTCCTCACTGTCCATTTTGTACTACCAGCAAGAGAGGTTTGGCGACTATGGTACTAATGGAACCACAGGTGCATATGTGGCATTTAGTGGTGCAAACCAAGTAACAGGAGCAACTTCTGGTGCAACTGGAACTCCCGATGCATCAGCTGACTCAGCGGTAACACTCGCTGGTGGTAATACTTTAACCTTTACGGATGGATATGCGAATCCAGAACTTCAACCTGACAGTGGAGAAATTATCTATATTGAAAATCGTAAACCAATTAGTCGTTCTTCTGATCAGACAGAGGACATTAAACTTATAGTGGAATTCTAATATGCCGTTTAAAACTAATCTCAATGTGACACCGTATTATGATGATTTCAGTGCTGCGAATAACTTTCAACAAATTCTGGCCAGACCAGGCTTTGCGGTTCAGGCTCGTGAAGTCACGCAAATGCAAAGTATTCTCAAGAATCAAATTGAACAGATCGGAGACTTTCTTCTAAAAGAAGGAGCGATGGTTGTTCCTGGCTCTGCTAGGATAACTGGGTTGCAATTTATTAAATTAGAAAATACTTATGCTGGTAATACAGTTAATGCTACTCAATACAGTGCCGGTGTTGCTGCAGACACAAATGGGTTGTCTTATAACACTGGCGTGAGTACCATTATAACTGGTGTTACTTCTGGCGTCAAGGCAAAAGTTATTGCATCAATAGGTGCAACAGCCACCGATCCAGTAACGCTAGTTATTGATGTTATACAAGCTGGTGGAGGAAAAGAAACAGGAAACTCTAGTTCAGAGTTTATCGCTGGGGAAGACATTACCGCTGATGCTGGTATAACTCATGGTACGACTTCTTATGCGGCTAATGCTGTCTCTGCTAAAGTTTTTTCTCCTACTACAACATCTACTTTGGTGGACGGTGCAACACCTGACTTTGATGTTATAGATGCTGCGAAAGTTATCGGATATGGTTCTCATGCTCAAATTGCGGCTGGAGTTTATTATTTACGAGGATGTTTTGTAGAAGTTCCAGAACAAATGGTTGTAGTACAAAAGTATCATCAAGCACTTGTCAATTCTCGTGTAGGTTTAGAAGTTAAAGAAGAAATAATAACACCCGAATCAGACTCAACCCTTCTGGACAATGCAACAGGAACATCTAACTATGCGGCTAAAGGTGCCCATAGATTGAAGATAACAGCTACTCTTGTATCTAAGGCAGTCGATGCTACGGACGATCTAAACTTTATTGAGTTGATGAGAGTTAAAAATGGTGTTGTTGAACAAAAGGTAGATAAGACAGCTTTGGGTCGAATTGAGAAAACATTAGCTCGAAGGACATTTGATGAGTCGGGTGACTATACAGTTAGGCCCTTTCAATTTGAGGTTAAGGAATCTGTAGAACTTAACGAGTTTGAGGGAGTGTTTGAGAAAGGTGAAACAACAGAAGATGGCAATATAGCTGATAATACTCGATTGGCAGTAAAAGTCTCGCCAGGAAAAGCATACGTTAAAGGTTTTGAGGTAGAAAAAGTAGGAACTACTATTATTGATGTTCCAAAGGCTAGAAGTTTTGAAAGTGTTAATGGTGAATCTACTGCTTATGATATTGGTAACTATCTGAATGTTTCTAATGTATACGGTACACCAGACATTACTTTCATTAGTGGTGAGACAACTCCATATAAACAGATTGATTTACTAGACCAGACAATTTCAACTAGAGGAACAACCAGTGGAACCAGAGTTGGTATTGCTCGGGCAAGAACTATGGAATATTCTTCTGGTACAGTTGGAGAAGTTGATGCTGTATATAAGTTATATCTTTTTGATCTTAGACCATTTACTTTTATTACTCTAGATGGTACACCATCTCCAACTCTAGAAGCCAATCACACTAATGGCGGAGTTCAAGTTAAGGGTGTTAACTCTGGTGCTACAGGATGGGTATTTGCTGATGGCACTGGTGCAGCTGAAGTTATTCTAACAAACGTAGCTGGTACATTTAGTGTAGGGGAAAAAATTACTGCATCCGACTCTTCTGAAACAGGTAGTATTGTAGAAAATTCTGGAAATACAGATTTAACTATAACCAGAGCTGTAACAAAAAGTATATCAGACGTTAAGGCTGTGTTTATGACTGATGCAGATTCGGGACAAAATTTCAGTGCAGATATTGTTCTTTCTGATGTTACAACCACAGAGTCATTTTTGAACATTGATGCTACCGATGCAAACGGTGCTGACTCTGGAGATATTCTTCTTTCAGAGATAGAAAGGCTTCCTATAGGACTACAACGTGCAGCTGGTGGTGGTACAGGTTCATCCATACGACAGGCTAAGTTACAGTTTGCAGAAAAGAACGTGGGCGTTTTCAAAATGTCTCGAAATGTGGTTAAGACTCATTTAACCACAGCAAACTTTGGCGCTAGTGATACGCAGTATACTCTACGAAGACAATATATTGTTACGTCATCTTCTGTGGGTGTTGTAACGATTAGTGCTGGTACAAACGAAGTATTTAACGCTCATTCTGAAGTAGATTATACAATCTCTATTCTGTCCGCTGGTTCAGGCGGAACTGGGCAACAAGGCGATATTGTTAGTGCTTCTACTGGATTTTCTGGTGGTGGTACTGCTACTGTTACAATTACAAACAATGGTATATTCGGCAATGGTGCGAAATTAAAAATTATGGCCACATTGTTGAAAACTTCGGCAACTGCTAAAACTAAAACTGTTAAACTTATGAAACAGGTTAAGGTTGTGCCTGGAAGTACAGATGCATACGGAACTAGACCTACAGATAAAACTGTTTCTCTAGGACGAGCTGATGCCTTCAAACTTGTTGGTGTATTTGATTCAGAACTAACTGGTACGGATGCAACTGTTCCAACTTTAACAGTAGGAACAATTACAGGCACGTTTACTAAAGGTGAACAAATTACAGGTGGAACTAGTGGGGCAAAAGCAAGAATTATTTCTACATCTTCTCCTATTGAATATGTTCTTAATCGTGGAACTACACAGGACTTTGCAATTGGAGATGTAATTACAGGATTTTCTAGTGATGGTTCTGCAACAGTTTCAGCTGTTACCGCTGGATCATCAAATGTTACAGAAAGATATCTATTAGATACTGGACAACGAGATAACTATTATGATATTTCTCGTATCGTTCAGAAACCAGGCGCTGTTTCTCCTATTGGCCGATTGCTTATAGTATACGATTATATGGAACACGGTACTGGTGACTTCTTTAGTGTGGACTCATATGTAGACGTTGCTGACCAGATGACATACGAAGACATTCCAGCATATGTAGCTACAAAAGTTGATCCCGATGATCCTGCTCCTTCTGGTACGTTTCCTCTGCAAGACTGTTTTGATATTCGACCCAGAGTTGAAGATATTGCTGGTACATCCACAAATATAGATTCAGTAGATGAGGTAACAGGAAATTCATTTGATTTTTATCATCGACAGTTTGATGGTACAGGTTCTTCTTCAGTAGATTTCCTAAAACCAAACTCGCTGATTACTTCAGATTTTGAATATTATCTTCCTTATAATGCTAAAATAGAACTTAACCAAAATGGTGATTTTGAACTATTCGAGGGAGTGGCTGAGGAAATTCCCAGAATGCCTAAAGGTAAAGATCAGAACATGCCGATGTTGGAACTTAGAATTCCTGCTTATACATTTAAACCAACCCAAGTAAATGTGAGAAGGTTCAAGAACCAACGATACACCATGAAGGATATTGGTAAACTAGAACAACGACTAAATCACGTTGAGTTCTATACCTCACTTAATATGTTGGAAAGAGATGCTGAAAGTTTTCAAATTCAAGATGCTAATGGACTTGACAGATTTAAGTCTGGTTTTGTTGTTGACAACTTCTCTGGACACTCTGTAGGTGACGTTAAAAATTCTGACTACAAAATTAGTATGGACATGATTGCAAACGAGATGAGGCCTGTTTGTACACCAAAAGGAATTTCTCTTATTGAAGAGGCAACTACAGATGGTCAGAGAGCTACTGCTGGATATGCTAAGACAGGTGACTTGTTGACATTACCTTATACAGAAGTGGAGTTTCAGTCGCAACCATATAAGACTCGTGTTGAACGTGTCACTCCTGTTCTATTATCTAATTGGCAAGGTAGTATAGAATTAACTCCCTCTGGTGATGAGTGGTTTGAAACAGAGACAGCTCCAGATTTGATTATTAACGTAGAAGGCAACTTTGATACGTTCTTCGAATCAAACAAGAGTCAGATAGGAACTGTGTGGAATTCATGGGAAACAACGTGGAGTGGTGTTGTTGGAACTTCCGAAACCCAAGATTGGGTTGCCGGCGGAAACGACCCAGTTACAAGAGTCACAACAACGTCAAGATCAGACCAAACACGTGCTGGTATTCAGACCAATGTTGTTCCACAGATTGATTTAGAATCTCAAGGCACAAAAGTTATACAGAGGGCCTTTATTCCATTTGTTCGTGCAAGGAATGTTACTTTTCATGGGACAGGGTTCTATCCAAATATGAGACTGTATGCGTTCTTTGATAAACAAGATATTACCAAATATATTACACCCACCTCTGGTTATACCACAGACGCTGCTGATGTTAGTGGTGTGGTTGCAGCTGCATCACCAATTATTTCAGATGCTACTGGTGAAATTAAAGGTGTATTTACAATCCCTGACCCGAAGATTGCCGGCAATCCTAAGTTTAGAACTGGTGAAGTGGAATTCAGACTTACTTCTAGTGCTACAGATGTTCGTTCTAAAGACCCAGAAACAGAGGGACAAACTATCTATAATGCTGTGGGCATTTTAGAAACAGAACAAGAAACGATAATTGCAACTCGTAACGCACGAATTGAACGAAGTAATGTTACTGAAAACAGAAGTATACACAGTAGCGTCACCGTAACCCCGCCTGCTCCACCGCCTGAAGATACTTGGACAACTGCCGACGGTGACGGTGGTGGTGATCCAATTGCTCAGACCTTTATAATAGGCCCTGGCGATGGTCATGCTAATGATGGAAAGGTTAAAGCCAATTCTACTCCAAAAGATCGTTCTCCAGCAGCTGGTAGGTTTTTAACTTCACTTGATGTATTCTTTACCGCTAAAGATGCTAATTTGCCAGTGTGGATAGAGATCAGGAATACAGTCAATGGTCATCCTGGCCAAAAAGTGTTACCTTTTGGTCGATCATTGAAGAGGCCGTCCGAGGTAAACGTGGATGCAACTGGCGCAACTGCTACCAAATTTACATTTCCAAGTCCTGTATTTTGTCAAACAGGGGTTGAATATTGTTTCATGGTTACAACAATGTCGCCAGAATATAAAATCTTTATTGCCCGAATGGGAGAAACAGATATCAATGGCGCTCGTACCGTTTCTGAACAGCCTCATATCGGAACACTCTTTAAGTCTCATAACTCTAGAACATGGGCTCCATCACTTACAGAAGATATATCTTTTGTGTTACGAGCTGCAAAGTTTGAAACTACAGGGGGTACTGTTGTATTAACTAACGATAGTGTTCCAACAAAAAGATTAGTAAACAATCCCATGATTTTTGATCATGGTAATACTGCTTTACGAGTATTACACAAAGATCATCATATGTATGACACTTCGAATAATGTCACAATAAGCGGAGTAGTATCGGGTGCTTCTACTACACTGGCAGCTGCATTAGATAATAGTGCAACTACATTTACACTAACTTCTGGTACAGATTTTGATGATACTTCTGGTAAGTTTTCAAACAACTCCAGTAGTGAATGGTTTGTAAAGATTGACGATGAAATTATTAAGTATACTGCTATATCTGGAGCAACTGTATCTAGTGCAGTTCGTGGACAAAGTAGTACAACAGCTGTTGCTCACTCTGCTGGAGCAACTGTTGAGTTCTATATGTTACATGGTGTGCCTCTTACAGAGGTTAACAAGACACATAATGCTCTTTCAAATATAGGTATTGATTCTTATACGGTAACTCTTACTACTAGTCCAAGTATCTCTGGTGGTTCAACTACTGCTCAAAATGGTGGCGATGCCGTTATTGCAACAGAGAATGCTCTAATTGATACTGGTAATACACAACTTAGTACGATGAAACTACCCAAAACAAATATTGTATCAAGTATTCGTCCAATGACAGGAACTAGTGTTTCTGGTACTCAGGCATCTTTTGTTAATACCTTGGCTGCTAATGCGATTGACCTTGATTTAGACGCAAATATAAACTTCCATGTGCCATATATGGTGGCATCTGATATTAATGAGACATTAGAAAATGGTGGTACTAAATCCTTCTTCATGGATATAAAATTAACAACAGAAAATTCGGATGTATCTCCTGTTATTGATTTGGATAGGGCCTCTTGGATTGCTGTCGCAAATAGGTTAAACAAAATTGACAGTTCTGCTGATGTATATCCAACATCTGATTACCGATCCTCTTTACAACCAGATGGCGATAACAACGCTGCTATATACATAACAAGAAAAGTTGCTCTAGAAAATCCTGCTACGGCGATCAAGGTGTTCTTTGCTGCTAACCGACACAACACGGCAGACATTGAAGTTTACTATAAAACCTTGAGGTCTGATGATGCGTCTGACTTTGACGATTTAGGTTATGTAGCATTTAATTCAGATGGTAGCCCTGATGATACGGTACAACCATCTCTTATTAAGTCTGACTTCCAGCAGTATGTTTACACCGCTGGTGTTAAAGATAATGGTGAAGGAACGTCTTTAGATGAGTTTATTTCGTTTTCTGTTAAGATTGTGCTTAAGGGTTCAAACTCAGCACAAGCTCCTAGAGTTAAAGAACTACGTTGTATAGCACTGGCGATGTAATATGGAAGATATAAGAAAAGTGGAAGGCCATGATCATCTAGTGAAGAATATGAATAGTAAGGCTGTAATTAATACAGATAAAGGTGCCTACGAACTTGCGAAAAAAAGAGCTCTCGCAGCGCAGGCACAAAGAGATGAGATACGAAACACAACTAGAGAGATAAATAATATTAAATGCGAAATGCATGAGATTAAAAGTCTCCTAAAGGAATTGGTGGGTAAAAATGGCGATTAGTGCTTCAACAATAACAGCCTCACAGACACTAGAAGAATTTCGTTTAGAGTTTAATAAACTGCAAAGCGATGTTAATTCGTTGCAGACTAATGCTACGTTTGTTTCTACTATTTCTTTTGAAGGCTCTACGGAAGATGATTTTGAAACATCACTGACAGTAGTTGATCCTACGGCTGACAGAACACAAACAATTCAAAATAAAAGTGGTACACTTGCTCTTATTGGTACTGACACTGAAGATACAATTCTTCTAGATGGTACGGACGGTTCAAGTTCCAATGCTGGATCGGCAGTTCTTATGGATGCATCTGCTTCTGGTGTAGATGAAGGGGATGCCCTGTTATTTGAAGAAGCACTTAACGACCAAATTCTAAACATAGTTGCACCTATTGAATTCTTGGTGGCAGAAAGTTCCAAGATTGCCTCTGATGGTACTAGAGGTGTTGACCTTGTTATCCAAGAGGGTGGTGATAAATTTGAACTTGAGATTGCCACGTTTGATAATATTCTGGGTGCGCCTATTATACCTCCTGCTTCTGGTGGCCCACAGTTTATTTCACCAACAAATGATGGTACTGAAAACCAAGTGTTGGCTACAGATGGTTCTGGTAATTTATCTTTTGTCAACCAATCCACTGGTCTAAGTGTGGCTTCTGGTGACGTAAACAATCGTGTTATGACGATGAGTGGTTCGTCCTCAGCTATTGGTGAAGCAAACTTAACCTTTGACGGTTCTACTCTTACTGTAACTGGAACCGCAGCTTTAGATGATGTTACCATTACTGGTTCTCACAATATTGTATTTGGTGATAAAATCCTTCTTAATAGTACAGACGGTTCTACTGACGAAGGTGATGATCTAGTACAGAATACGGCTGCAGATGAAAACGAAGCAATCTTATTTGAATCTGGTACTGCTGACGTAGCACAAAACTCTGCCTCAGGACAAGGTGCTTTTGCACTAGAACCCGCTTTGGTTCTTAACCAAACTGACGCTGGTGGTAGTGAGAACGGTGAAAAAATTACTTTAGAAGATGCGTTAGAAGGATTTATGCTTATGGAAAATCCTTCCATGGCATATGCTTCAGATGCTAGACACCCCATAGAAGTTCACCATATGTTAAATGCTGGAGCTCATGGTAGTAGACTTAACCCTATAAACTATTATGTCAGTGTAAAGGCTAAATCATCTCATCACCCATATTATAATACAGGTAGTAGTAATGGTTATTGGATTAATGGTGTGGAATCTCCTGCTCTTACTTTATATGGCACGGACGATGTATCAACAAATGCTGAGTATTGGTATAAGTTCGATCAATCAAATGCTTCTAATTCTGGTCATCCTCTTAAATTTTATTGGGACGCAGCTAAAACTCATGAGTATAAGGGTACTGCATCTGGCACTACTAAAAGTAGAATTCTTACTATAGGAACTCCTGGCCAAAATGGTGCAGCTACTTGGATTGAGGTTACGCAAAGTACGCCTAGAATACTGTATTACCAATGTAGTAATCACAGCTTGATGGGGAATTATGTTCAAACTGCATCAAAAGTTCATAACGTATTTTCTGAAGGCGAAAAAACACAAGGTCTTTTCTTGGTCTTAAATCAAAGTGCAGCGAATGGATCAGATGCTGGTGATAATATTTTGGATGAAACTGATTCCCAACCACTCCACGCTGAAGAGGGTATTCTTATTGATACCAATACGCAAAGAAACGTCATAAATATTGTCGGTAATGATGGTAAAATTCTTAACTCAGTGGCAGGATTTGCGCCTGGAGCTATATAATGACTGCTAGAAATCCTCTCTATGTCAATGATAATAATGACCTACAAGAGATGACCGCTGGTCAATTAGTAGAAGTTCAAGAAAGAATGTGCTACTATTATGGCTCAAGTCCGTCTGTGGCTCTTGCAGTAGATACTGGATCATCGCAAAACCTAGATGCTATGTCAGATACAAGATTACAAGCTGGTGCAACATCACAGTCTTCAACTGCCTTTGTTGCAGAAGGAACAACTGCTGAGCCAGGCACAGTGACGGTATCATATGACCGTGTTGGTCAGACGTACACAACCAGTGGACACAACCAACCAACAGGCACCACCGCATTTCCTTGTTACTATGACAGCAGTTCTGGTTCCATTCTCGCTATGACAGAGGCAGATATGTTGGATACTTTTGTAAAACCAGCAATCGATCTACTGATATCAGGAACAGAAAGTAATAACACAGCTGGAACTTATACTATTACTGATTCTTCATCAGCTGCAACAAATTATACGGTTGTAGATGGGTCTAATCCTGTCTTTGTTGATACACGAGCAGATACCAGTGCATATTCTGCTGATGGAATTCCTGAGACACTTGACCAACCGTCTACTATCACGAACTATTACCTACATCGAAGAAATGCAGTTGCTAGTACGCCAAGTAAAATGCCTGTTCTTATTGACGGTAGTAATAATTTACAAGCTATGTCAAATACTACAGTAGACAGTGAACTTGGTTCTTGGTTACGTTATTGGGCTGCAGCTTCTGACGATGGATATAAAATTACATATACTATGGCTACTTCTGGTGGTACTACCAGAGGAACCGCTATGGTTGATACTCGACTAGATGGCGCTGGTAACTATCAGACAAGACAAGTTGGTGATGACTATCGATCACAGGAATTTCCTAATGGCTCTGCTGGAACGATAACAACGTACAATTTGCGTATAACTAAGGCATAAATAGAGGCAGGAGATTAACATGGGTGATTATCCATTTTCGGGAAAAATTGTAGAGGCATATTATAGTAATCCAGAGTTGGATACGGTAGCTGTTTTGTGGTCTGACGGTGAAAGAAACCGTGAGTATTATATAAATGTGGATGAGAACGATCATCAATTTCAGGCTCTTCTAAAAGAGTGGTCTTACGAAAGTTTAGATGAGGCTACACGGAAAAGAAATGAAAATACTCGACAAGAGTTTAGAGATGCGTTTCATAGATATGCCACACAGAATAATTTATATGGCCATGGCGACATCGATGGCCCAGAAGAATCTCAGGGGTCTTTAGATATCATATTTGATTTTGATGAAGAGAATGATGTTCATAAAGAGGTACTTTTCAAACTTAAATTAAAAATGTTTGAAGAAGACGCCGTAAAAAATTCCAAAGCCAAAAAAGGTAAAACTGATATTCGAAAGGCAAAGACACCGATAGAAGCGATTGTAGCATACAATAAATTCATAAAATAGTCTTGACTTTCTTTTTTTATTATGGTAAGGTAGGTGTATGAATATTATCGGTATATCTGAAGGTTTTCATGATGCAGGCCTAACACTTCTTGTTGGCAGTAAAATAATCTTTGCATCACATTCAGAAAGATATAGTAGAATAAAAGGCGACAGATGGATTCATCCAGATATGTGGCCCAGAACTCAAAGGTATCAACCAGACGTTGTTGCATACTATGAGAAACCTTTCCTAAAAAATACTAGACGTTTGTACGCTGGTCAGAAGTGGCAAAAACCTAGAGTCAAGTATGATGTAAGTTTTAATCACCACCAATCTCATGCAGCTGCTGGATATTATACGTCATCATTTGATGAGTGTAATGTTCTAGTCGTTGATGCAATCGGTGAGTGGGACACTGTTTCTATATGGGAAGGTAAAGACGACAAACTTACTAAAGTTAAATCATGGAAGTATCCGTATTCTTTGGGACTTCTCTATTCAGCAATCACACAACGTATCGGTCTAAAACCCAACGAAGATGAATATATCACGATGGGTATGGCTGCATTTGGAGCTCCCTCTTATGACCTAGAACCTTTATTGTGGGAGAATAACCACAGAGGGGTTTTTGGTGTGTGGAAAGGTGCAAGTGAATTTGACCTTGCAGCTTCCGTTCAGGCATTATACGAAAGAAAGTTTCTAGAGTTAGTTGATATGTGTCCTCATAAAAATTTAATTATTATGGGTGGGTGTGCGTTGAACTGTGTCGCAAACTCAAAGATACAAGGAAAGAATATCTGGATCATGCCTTCCCCAGGCGATGCCGGTTCTTCTCTAGGTGCAGCTGCATTAGTAAGAAAAAAGAAATTACAATGGAAAGGCCCCTATATTGGATACCCCATATTAAATGGTATTCCTGTTAAAAAAGTTGTCGATGAGTTAGAAAAGAATAAAGTCTGTGGTGTTGCAAATGGTAAGGCGGAGTTTGGCCCTCGAGCATTAGGTAATCGATCTCTATTGGCTGATCCACGATGGGATATAAAAGATACGGTGAATGATATAAAACGTAGACAAAGATTTAGACCTTTTGCGCCTGCAATACTGGATGAATTTGCAGATGAATATTTTGAAGGGCCTATGAATGAGTACATGCAGTTTGTAGCAAAGGCTAAACACGATTATAAGTCAGTTACACATGTGGACGGCACTGCTAGAGTGCAAGTGGTAAAGAAGGATTGTGGTTCTTTACTACGACCAATATTGGAGGAATGGTATGACAGAACTGGCTGCCCCCTACTTCTTAACACCTCTCTCAACATCAAAGGAGAGCCCATTGTTAACACTTGGGAACAAGCTGAGGAGTGGTCAAGGAAGTACAGTGTCGCTGTTTTCTAAAAAGAAAAAGTTAATCATCAGCGGGTGTTCTTACACAGACAATTATGCAAAAGAAAAAGGCATAGATGAATTTGATACATGGGGTCAAATTCTTGCCGATAAACTTGATATGGAACTGGTAAATCTGGCAAAATGTGGATATGGTAATCAGGCAATATATACAACTTTAGTTGAAAGAATACTAGAAGAAAAGAACATAGGGTTGGTAGTCTCGTTATGGTCGGAGTTTCAACGAGTAGCTTTTTATCTAGAAGAACACATTGCACCTAAAACTTTCAAAGAAGATTGGGTTTGTTTTCATTCAGAGAGAGAAGTTCTAGATGTGGAGTGGCATGACCAATTCTATAAACCACCAAACAAAAATCCAAGGAAGGATAGTCTTAAATATAAGATTGCTCAAGTCCTACAAAGTCCCAGAAACATAGGCACTGGAGCGATAGAGTCAGTAAATCTTTTTTATTCTTTGCAAAGTATCTGTGAAAATCTAGAATTGCCATACCTACAAGCTCAAGGATGTTTACCTTTGATGGGCAAAACAGATGAAATTAATAAAAGAAATTTTCATGCTTTATCGAAATATATTATAGATAGGCCACATCC
>VTLG01001664.1_pt1 | contig 23568 bp, 39 predicted proteins | sample 4694571 | NCBI WGS metagenome assembly VTLG01 (sample SAMN12604809, study PRJNA352737) | marine metagenome | biome: ENVO:00000447; feature: ENVO:00000209|ENVO:00000569|ENVO:01000036; material: ENVO:00002151; isolation source: viral sequences binned using virsorter ...
CAGATTCTACTACTACTCCTAATATTGATGTTCAATCAAAGATTGCTGCTCCTAAAAGATTTGCTTCAAAAATTCAATGGAAAGAAAATAATAAATATTATCAATTCAATTTTAATAACAAAAAAATTACAAGAACAGATAAGCCTATTGGATCAGGGGTAAAAAAAGGAAATACTCCAGGAGAAACAGTAAAAATAATTGAAACTCAAACGATAAAGCCGAGATATCAGAAAGCTGTATTAGGAAGAATAGAAATAAGATTACAATCTCCAAATACAGTAGCCTTAAAAAATTTACCAAATTACAAAACAATTACTAAAGTAAGCAATTTTAGAAGATAGTTTCTATAATAATAAAAAGGAGAAAATAATGGTTACTAGAAGAAAAAAATTCAATTTACCTAGTATACGTTCATTAGCTAAATTACCTGAAAGAGATAGAGAAAATAAAATTAATGAAATTTTAGAACATACTAAAAAAAAATTTGGATCAGAAGATACTCCTTATGTTCTTAGATTAAAAAAAACATTTATAAATGATGGGTATAAAGGATTTTCTTTATCAAGAGAAGAAATAGCAGAAGAATTAAAAAAAATTGAAGCTACAAAAGATAAATGGAAAGTAAAGGGTTTTGAAACAATTAGCACACCAAAAGGATTTAGGAGATAGAAAATTTTTACTACAGAATTTCAAGAAATAATTATAAGTCTTTTAGTTATTGGAGCAGTTTTACTGTTAAAACTTAATGGCAGTCTTTTTTCGTAATACCTTGTAATTACCTGTATAAAAAGGTAACAAAAAAGGTAACAGTTTGTTAATTTGAGTTCAAATTTTGTCTATTTGAATACGTGTCGGCTGTATTTTATTTATATAAAATTTTATACTTAGATCAAACTGAAATTATACTTGTTTTAGTATAAAAAATTTTTATTCGTAATACCTTGTAATCACTTGTATAAAAAGGTAACAAAAAAGGTAACACTAATTTTTATATAAATTTTGCTCCTCTATTGTATTTTTCAAAAGTTGATTTGGTATTTCCCATATCTAGTTTATCAAACTTTTTTCTTTTAATTTTAGAATTATTAATAAAATCTTTACCTAACTTTTTTTCTAAAACTGAATCATATCTAACTGACCATTTTTTATAATTATCTTTTATCTCTTTATCAGATAATCTTCGTAAAGCTGTTCCCTTCTTTGATCCAGGAATAACTAAATCAGGATCAATCCTGTTAGCTAACCAAAAATTTATATTTTCTCCATAGTATAATTTCTTTGCATAAGGAGATGCTTCTAATTTTTTGAAGTCCTCTTTAGACATATCTTCATACTTTATTGCGTATATATTGCCATTTAAAGCCTTTGCTTGATGTGATGCCCTGTCTATCACTATAGGTACTAACAATCCCTGTCTATCGGCTACTTTTATTTTTTCAAGATTTGCTATTTTTAAATTGTGTAATTCTTTACCTGTATAAAATGAATTTTTATCTACTATATTTTTAACCATTTTTTTCTCCTAATAATTCCTTATATATTTTCATAATTTCTGTCTTTTTATTATTTGGGATTTGTAAATGATTTATAATAAATTCTGTTGAAAAATGAGAAGATAAAGTCATGACATCGTCAGAACGTAAAAAACTACAATCTGTTTTTAATATAATGTTTCTTAACTCTTCATATCTTTCCTCTTCAAGCTTTAATAATTTCTTGTAAAATTCAACTTCATCAACTTCTCTTAATTTTTCTTCGTGTTTCATTTTTATCTCCTAATAATTTCAATGTCTTAGCTAAATAATAATAAAAACTCCTCCAATAAGCAATTTTATGGGAGGAGTTAGTTTGGCGAGGTAGATCGCTTGAGAGTTTAGCAGTCGTTGTGTTAGTTGTTTTTACAATCTAGCAGCAACTATTATTACTATAAAATATTATTATTTATAACGTAGTTATCCATAAAATTCATAGCTTCTCTTTTTTGATCTAAAGTATCTTCATAATAAATCATAGTAGACTTAAGATTACTATGACCTAATATTCTTGATAGGTCCTGTATAGCCATTCCTGATTGAGCAGATCGTGTAGCAAATGTTCTTCTAAAATTATGACTTTGTACTACACACTCATTCTTTTTTCCATTATCAATCCAAAATTGTGGAAAGTCTTTTTGGTTAAAAATCCTTCCATATAGATAACTCATAACTCCAGCATCAACATAATTTTTTTTAGTTCTTGCATAAGCATCTTTTTTTCTAAATACTGATCTAGGAAAAATTAATTGATCTTTAGTAATATTTCTTGATAATGATTTTTCTTCATAATCTCTTATGTTTGGTAAAAAACTTCTAAGTAAAGGAAGATTTCTTCTAGCAAATTTTTGATTCCCTTTCATAATATTACTAACTCCAAATTTCGTAACAGTATTTCTAACTTTTATGATGTTATTATCAAAATCAAAATCTCTCCAATGCAAAGCAGATATTTCCTCGCATCTCATTCCTTGAAATGCTCCAAACTTCCCATGTAAAGTCAATGCTGGATAATGCTTATCAGTTTCATTCCAAATGAGGTTAAGTTCATCAGGAGAAAAAACATATCCTCTTTTTTCTGCTATTAAATCAGGAGTGATTTTTTTATTCCAAAATTTATTCAAGTAATTATCAAAATTTCCAGGAAGAATATCATTTTTTAAACCATAATTAAATATTTGCATCATAACTAATTTTTTATCTGCTATCGTGCTTTCAGCATATTCTTTTAAATGATTAGATAATTCAATAAAAAATCCTGTTCCAATTTTATACAAAGGGATTTGACCAAATTTTTCTTCAATTTTATAAAAAGTAGATTTTTCTTTTCTAAATGTGTTTTTTCTAACTTCATTTAAAAATTCTCTATTTTGAAAATATTTTTCAGCTAACATAGACAATGTCATACTTTTATTTGCAAAATGAGAATCACTTTCTATAATCTGTTGAATTTCTTTTAATTTCTCTACAGCTTGATCTTTAGTCTTTGCTCTTTTAGAAATAAATTTATTAGTTTTAGGGTTCTTGATTCTAGCAATATAACCTTGACTTCCATTTTTAGTTATAGTGCCTTGTTTGTGTGTTTTAGCCATTATACTGCTCCTTCATGATTCTCTGTAGGAATTGGCAAGAAATCAAATGCTTGGCTTGATCCATGATAATCAAGCGATCTAATTACTTGAATAGCCATTCCTAAAAATTTTTCTTTTTTTAATGGTTTTGGTACTACTGAAATATCAGCACCATGTTGCCTATTATTTGAATAAAAAAACTGATCGCTTTCTCTAGTAATTCTTACAACTGAAGTACCTACAGATTTAAAAGTTTTTCTAACTCTACCATGTTCTATAAGTCCTATTCCCTCAGCAATCTCTAAATCAGGATCAATCAATAATCTATCGTTTGGTACTATTGTTGGATACATACTATTTGTTTGTACCTGTAGCACAAATAAATTCCTGTTATTAATTCTTTGTTTACTCCAAAAAATATGATCCATAGCTTTAGAATCATTTACTGTACTACTATGATCTCTTTGAGCAAATACAGAAATTTCAGATGGTTTAATTTGCCTTAGCTGGTTTGCTAAAGAAAAAATTGTTGCTTCTACTTCTTTAGCCTGTTCATCATAACTTTTTTCTCCTGTATTTATTGGATAAACTGAATCAAGAAAAAAAGATGATTTTACTGCAAATACAGTAGAATATTTATGCACAATATCTAAGTTTGGAGTTATCAAGCCTTTTTCATATTTTTGAATGGTTTGAAATGAAACTCCTATCAATTCTCCAAGTTCTTTTTGAGTGTAATTATTTTCTACTCTTAAAGTCTTAAATTTTTGACCTATTATTAATTTTTCTGAATTATTTAATGATGTCATTTTTACTCTCTTTCTTAACTGACAAAACATCCAAAATTTTGGATGCTTTATCAGAATTATTTATTTTCTTCTATTTCTTACTTTTTCTACTTCCTCAATAAACTTATGCTCAACATAACTACTAAATTCTTTATGCCATTGTCTAAATCCTATTGGATCATATATTGCTGCTTCAGTTAAAAGTCCTTCTATTTTGTTTAATTTTTCATCTAAATTATTAAATTCTATAATGTTATTATCTCCAAAATAAATTTTTGTTGGTTCGCCCACATCTACAAGTTTAGGACTTGCGTCCACTCCTAGCTGACAAGCTAACTCTCCTAGAGTAGCACAATTATCATATTCATTAACAGCACCCTCTATAATTTGTTCTATCAACCAATCTTTGTCTTTATCTAGGTCTCCATAGTCATTATCTGAATGATAACCTTTTTCGTTGAGACCTGTAGAATAAACATACTCGTGAGCAATCTCGCTATAATCTAAATTCTGATTGAATATCTTTTGCACTTCTTCTAGCGACAAATTATTCAAGTGATTAGTTACAGCTAGTTCTAGTTGTGTATCATTTATGTTTACCATTTTTTCTTCCTTTCTCTGTTAATTTTTTTAGGTTAAAGTAACTTTCTAAAATAGATTTATAATAGTCAATTTGATCTCCTATTTCTTCCTCTTTTTCTACATATTGCCAACAATGTATAACCTCTTTAGTTTCTTTTAGCCTAATCACTAATTCGAACATTAAATTTCTCCTCTCCAAAATGAATACCATCATCATTTCTTATATGAATTTTCTCAGGTGCTATCTGATAGGCTTTCCTAAGAATATTCCATACAAGAGCATCATAAGGTTTTCTGTTAGTTTTACAGAAATAAAATGCTCCTAAATTATCATAATCATCATCAGTTTCATAATCATATTTTTCTCTTTTTATTTGCTCAAAAATAAATGTTTCATGATCTAAATCATTTTCATTATCTCCATTGAAAGAAATAAAATTTAGATTTATATCTATTTCTTTCTGAGAAAATTTTATCTCTAATTCTTCTTCAAAAAATTTAATCATTTTTTTTGTATGATTTGCTAATTTTATAAATTCTGTATCTGTAAAATCTTCCTTTAGATTCCAACTGTTTGTATATCCCATAATTTTCCTTCTTTCTACTTATTATTATATAAGCGATTATATATTTATTTTTATTTATACAAGGTATTTTTTATAAATACAAGCGATAATTCGCTTAGAAAGTGTATTAAATAAGTGATTTTTCCCAATAAATTTCCCTTTAAGTTGCTTGACATATATATTTTTTGAAATAATTTTGGATTAATGCTAATGCAGTTTCTAAGATTCTTGTTTACATTAATCGATTGAAATAAATCGCTTAGAAATAGTGTTAGGATAGCTTAGTTAGTATCGGCTCACACCTGTTTTATTTTCTAACTAAGTGAAGCAACTATGGAGAGGACCTTCAGCTTTATCCCTCAGTTGAATAAAAAAAGGTTCTCTCCTAATAAATCCAGGAGTAAAGGAGAAAAAATATGGAAACTGAGTATCAAGATAGTTTGCTTCTAAGAACAGTAGTAGACAAACTCGAAAGAGCAGAATTGCAGCGAGATACATATTTGATAGATCGTGATAAATATCATGAGCAAACTATAAAAGGTATTGCTACTGCTTTAGAAGAAATTAAAAAATTACAAATTCAAATATTAGAAAGATTGGATAAATAGAATGACATCAAATTTCAATTTGTTTGAAGAAGATAAAATGTATAAATCTTCTGAAGTGAAAGAAAAAATGGGATATTCAGATTACCTATGGGATAAAGAAAAAGAAAATATCCCATGTATAAATGTTGGATCAGAAAAAAGAGCTTTTTATTACTACAATGGCAAGGACCTTAATTTCTACCTAAGAATGAGAGTGGTTTAAATTATGGATAAAATGCTGGATTCTTTTTTTTGATAAGAGTATTCTTTCCTGAAATCATCTCTATATATATTTTAATATATATAAAATTTTAGGAAGGATGAGATACTCTTAGTTTTTTTTAAAATTAAGTATGTAGTTAAAAGATATCTTTTAAGGAGAATTAAATATTAATCATAGTTAATTTAAAAATATATATATTAATAGTCTTAACGTAAAAGGGAGAAAAATATTTGGGTAGATCAACAAACTTTAAAAAATTAGAAAAATTACAAGAAGATTTACTAATAATCAAAGAATGTATCTATAACCTAAAAAAATTAAGAAATGTTGGAATCGTAGAAGCTAAAAAAAATATTTTAATCAAACAAAAAAATGACATTTTAAAGGAAATTTACCAAATAGAAGGAGAATTTAGGATAATTGGAAAAAATTAAAGCTGGAATATTCATGAGAGTATCTACTAAAGATCAAAATACTGAAAATCAGAAACAAACATTATTAGATTTAACTAAAAATAGAGGTTTTGAATTGACAAAAATATATGATATTACTGCTTCAGCTACAGGTAAAGACAACTTAAAGGGCATTAGCTACTTAGATGAAGTATATGAAGATGCAAGATTAGGAAAAATCAATGTATTAGTTATATGGGCTTTAGATAGGTTAACTAGGAGAGGTCAAGAATATCAATTAAGAATATTTACTCAATTAGATAAATATAATGTCCAAGTTATTTCATATAGAGAATCTTTCATAGAAGGATTAACTGATCCATCAGTAAGAAACTTATTATTAGCCTTTTGGGGTTATATGAGTGAAAGAGAATCTCAGCAGAGATCAGAAAGACAAAAAGCAGCAATACAACTAATGAAGAAACAAGGTAGAAGATTAGGTAGACCTCCTGGATCAAAGGATAAAAAGACGAGATCAAAGTCAGGATATTTTGGAAATCAAAATAAGGCTAGAGAAAGGAGTGGCTAGATTTTTGATTTTCCCTTAAGGGAAAATCATCCCAAAAAAACTTTATAAGAAAAAAAAAGGTTTTAGGAAAAAATTTAATTCTAAATAGAGAAAAAAATGCCAAATTTTAGATTTAAAAATAGTCCTATTCCAAAGAGATTAATTCGTAAATAATAAGGAGTTTAGAATGACACAAGAATTAGAAGAATTACTACAGGCTAAAGAAAAAATTGACTTTCTTGAAAGTGTAATAGAGAAACAAAAAAACTTACTCTATCACTATGAGAGATCATTAGGAAAAATTAGTAAAGAAAAAGACAGGGAGTTAACAAATAAGCAATTAGATATTGATTTAGCTTATTTAGATCATTTGAAAGAAACTCAAAATATCGTACTTATGAGAAAAACAGATAAAGGCTGGAGTAAATATGAAACAAATGCCTAAAACTCAAATTTATTTTGGATTTTTTTTAGTTGGATTTATTTCAGCATTAGTAATTCAGAGTGATACAGTAACTGATTTTACAGATAAACATAACTTAATAAATTGGATCAGATAAGGATAAGAATATGAATAACTACGAAAATGAAGAAGCACACGTTAGTATCAGCTTGAAACCATCTACAATAGCAGATTTTGAAAACAATTATAAATTGATGGTTCATAACATCTCAACACACTTAGAAGATCACATGAAAGGATTTACTGAAGAATCACAACTTGCAGCTATGAAGGGTATCTCCTCTTATATGACATCTTTTTATCCAAAATACTTTCGTGATCTTATAAGGCAGATTGAAGCCTTTATGAATAGCTTTCAGGAAATGGAGAGCATGAGAGGTCATTATGTGATGAAATTTGGAGATTATGACAAATGGAAAGAAGTCAAAGTCCAGGAAATGCAATTTATCCAAAAAAAGTTTGTAATCATGATGCGAGAAATATCAAGAGAATTAAAAAGACTTGAAAATAACAAAATTAAGCCAATTACAGAAACCATAAAAGATTTGTAGATTCAGAAAAAAAGGAGAAAAAATTATGTATTCAATAACTATGGATAAATCAATGATTATACACGAAAAAATTATAGAAAATTTTATTAATTCTATTCCTTCATTATTTAAATATTCAAATCAGCCTTATGAAGTTTCATTAGAAATTTTAGGTGCTGATGGATTAGATAATCCAAAAATTATAAAAATAACAAATGTAACAAATCATGGAATGGATTTATTTTTCAATTTTTTTGACAAATTAAATTTTAAGTTTGACAAAGAATTTAAGACAAAAAGATATTTTGATGATTATTACATCAAAGATCATGACCTGAAATTAGCAGATGAAGAATATAAAAAATTTTTAAAAACTTATGATCAAGAAATAAAAGTAGCTTTAACTATAAACATGATGTCTCAGGCTATGTCTGAGCAATCAAAAAAGTCATAGGTAAAAAAACGAAAAAAATTGAGTATAAAAAATTTGAAAAAACAGAAACAAAAAAACTATACATTATTTGATAAGTATAAAGTAATAAAAATTGAAAACTTTATCGCAAATAATTTTATTAAAAATTTTCATTATCTTGATTCATATCCAACAGAAATAAAAAATAGAAAATTTGGATTATATGAAAATGAAAAATTAATAGGAGTATGTTCATTTGGTGCTTGTGTATCTTGGAGATTGACATTTAATTCCATAAATAAAATATCTCCTGATAATTTTATTGAATTAAACAGATTAGTTTTACTAAAAAAAGAAAAAAATTTATTATCCTGGTTTGTTTCTAAATGTTTGAAAAATTTAAAAGAAAAAATTATCGTAGCTTATGCAGATACTAAATATCATTCAGGGTATATATATCAAGCATTAAATTTTTATTATTTAGGATTGACTAAAAAAACTAAAGTAAAATTTTTAAATTCTTCGTACCGACATAGAGATAATCAAGCTGACTATGGAGAAAGTAAATTTAATAATGAAAAACATAGATACATTTATTTCAATGGATCAAAAAGTTTTAATAAATTTTGTAGAAAAAACTTAAACTATGAAATTTTAGAATATCCAAAAAACAAAAATTACAAATCTATAAATTATGAATTTAAAAATTATGAAGTACAAGGATTGTTAATTTGAATAGTTTAGAAATAAATAAAATTTATAATGAAGATTGTTTAGAAACAATGAAAAAAATGCCAAATGATTTTGTAGATTTGGTATTAACTTCTCCTCCATTTAATATATCTACTGCTAATAATGAATCAGATCGCACAAAGTCAGCAAGAGAAAAAGGATTTTATCATTCTAAATATGGAGGGTTATTTAATGAAACTTATTCAGAAAATGAATATTTAGAATTTCAAACAAAAGTAATAAATGAATTATTAAGAACATCAAAAATTATTTTTTATGAAATTCAATTAATGAAGGATAATAGATTTGCAATTTATAACCTTATTTATAAATTTAAAGATTATTTAAAAGAAATAATTTCAATGTCTAAAGATATTACTCAGCCAATGTCTGCAAAAGGTGTACTAGCTAGGCAGTCTAAATTAATTTTAGTTTTTGATAAATATAATTCTAAAAGTATGCAATATGAAATTAATAATTTTAATCATCTTACTAATCATTGGAATATAGAAGCAAATAGAAAACATTTTAATTATTCCAAAGAAATTACTAAAATACATAATGCTACTTTTTCAGAAAAATTTGCATCAATAGTTATAGAAAATTTTAGTAATAAAAATGCTCTTATATATGATTGTTTTAGTGGTACAGGTACTACAAGTGTTGCAGCTAAGAGATTAAAAAGAAATTTCATTGGAAGTGAAATAGTAAAAGAATTTTACGATATATCAAATAAAAGAATTAATAATTTACAAGGATTGTTAATTTGAATGACAAAACTAAGAGTATTTTCAATGTTTAAAGGAAGTGAATATGAAAAAAGAAGAATATGAAATTTATAAAAAAATACCAAATGAAGATAAGTTTATTTATATGATGAAACGATTTGATGAAATTTTAGACAATCAAAAAACTATATTAAAAAATTTAGAAAGTAATTCTAATGAGTGAAGATAAAAATTTTGAAAAATTACAAAAAAAATTAGTTGAAGCCATAGTCAAGTTTCAGCAGCAACAAGAGTTATACAAAGAAGCTATGTTGAAAATACAAGTTATGAATCAAAACTTTGAAGAATTTAAAGATTTTTTTGAAGAATATATGGAGGGAATGGATCACGAAATTAATAAAATAAAAGACGAAATTTACATAAGGAGTAATTACAATGGTTAATGAATTAGTCAATGAAAATCCTGAAGATTATGAAGTAGAATCTCCAACAGGATTCCGAGATGATTGGGATGAAGCACCAGGAACTATAAAAAAACTGACAAATCCATCTGAGTTAACAGGAGAAGGATTTAATGGTCCTGAGCAAATTTCTAATGCTTTGACACTTACACAAAGTGTAGAAAAAAACTTTTATGCTGGAAACCTAACAAATCAGGCTCAGTATGGAGTAAAACTTTTTTTTATAAAAGAGTTTGAAAGAAAAAAAATGTTAGGGATTCCTCTTGATCCTAAAATGTTTGGTTTGTATGCAACTTTAGACACTATGGGAGCAAAAATGTCTTTGCTGGAGATACAAACTTCAAATTCTATTAATGCAAGGCATCAAGATAGCCTTGTAGATGCTTTAACAAATGGAGTTAGAAGATTATTCAATAAATTCAAAAAGAATCCTGAAGAAGAAAATCTCCAAAGATAATGGCATTACCTAAGCACAAAAAAAGATTATCAGCTTCATTATGGAGAAAGAGAGCAAATAAAAGAAAATTTATGTTTCAGAAATGGAGAAAACTTAATGAATTGGGAGAAGTTTCTGAAGGTATGCAGAAGCAAATAAATATATTTATGGTAAGGAAATATTAATGGGAATTTTAGATAGTGTTAAGAAAAAAAATAACTATACAAGTTTAATCAAATTCAATCACGATAAAACAGTAAACATAAAAAAAGCTGAAGTTGTTAGAAGTATTATTGTTGATGAAAAAGAAGGATTTTTGGCTAGAAACTCGGCTTTTACTGAATTTTATCAAGATAAATTATTTGGCTTTATAAAACAGAAGCCTGAGAAAATAAAAGGATGCTTTATCGTAAGAGAACATTCAGCTGATCCTTTAGAGTTTAGAGAAGATTCAATCTATGGAGCAGACGTTACAGCAGATGATATTGTCTATCACGAAGACGAAAATGTAGCTATTTCATCTTCAGATGTCGAGTTATCTAATGCTACAGGACCTGACCACATTCAGAAGGCATTAAGCATAGTTTTGATAGGAGAAACAATAGCAGTTATGGTATTAGCATTTGCAGTTGGATTACCGAAATTTATAACCAATTTAGCTGGAGGAGGATAAATAATGAATGAAAAAAAAGAAATAGAAAAAGAAAAATTTAGTTTTGGTGCTTATGAATTATTTATTTCATTTTTAGTTGGCTTTATAGCTGCTTTGATATTGGATAAGTTTATATAAATCCAGGAAATTTATTAGAAATGGGAGAAGAAAAAATATCAAATTTATTAATCATATTAGGAGGTTATATTGCATGGGAAATAGTAGGAAAAATAATTTAAATTGTGATTCAAAAAAATTGTTTCCATTTAAATATTTAGCATTAGAGGAATTAGAAAATTATAGAAAAAAAATTTTATTTTCAAATATGAATATTTATTATTGTGAAGAACATTTTGGATATCATTTAGGTCATAAAAAAAGAATGTCTAAAGAGAGGATTTTGAAAAATTATGAAGCATGAACTTAAACTTTTAGACTTATATAAATTACCTGAGAAAATAATCAGCTTGATATCATTTTTGGGATTATTTTCATTTGGGATTTATGTTTATATGTTTTCAACTATTGGAGGATTTTTTTTATTAGTCTTATCTGTTCTACCTAGTTGCATAATTTTTTATAAAAATGCTAAAAAAAGAATATCTAAGGTTTACAGAATTGAAAGGAATAATAAGGTAACAAGATTTATTACTGAGTATTGGGAAAAAGAAGAAGTTGATAAATTAGATCAGAGATTTTTTTGGATGGTAAATGGTAAATATACTCCTGTTCTACAATTTTCAAATAAAAAAGATAGAAATTACCAGCCTGTATTTCCATTTGATAAGCCTGATCCTCCTGTAAGATCAGGAAACCTTCAAAGATCATTAGTACAAAAAGCTACTGAAATTTTGATGACACCAAAAAAAGATGAAAAATTTGAAGCATTAAAAACAGGAGGTTTGATGTTATTGGCTGGAGGAGGAGCAATTTTAATTCTAGCTATGATGGGTAATATACAAGGAGGAGGAGGAGCAGCTGGATAATGGGATATCATGATGAGTTTTATTATAAAGATAGCTGTTTAATTGGCTTGTTGGCTGGTAGAGGAGTTGGTAAAACTTTGACTATGAGTATGTTGGCTCATGAAGAATTGGTTACAGCAGTAAATGAAGGCTATGATGACTTTAAAATATACCATAATGGCTTTCTTGATCCTAAATGGAAAGGATGGCAAATTCCAGGAGAAAAAGAATCTAGGCTAGTTGAATATGATTTTCAAGAAATTATTGAAGGAATGATGTATGGAGAATCAAAGATTCAAAATGGCTTGATGTGTATAGATGAGATAGCTTCAATTCAAGATTCAGCTTATGGACCTATGGGATTTGGTAGAGTAAATTTTTCACACTTTATTATTATGATGAGAAAAATCGGATTGACTATTTTATTTGCTGGTCAAACTGAAGAAATCGATAAACGATTAAAAATGCAAACTGACATAGTAGGCTATCCTGTAGTTGCAAAGAAAATGCGAGGTAAGGAAGTTGGAATTAAATGGGTATATCAGAATGAAAATTATACAAAACCAGGTAAAGTGAGAAGAATATTTTATCCAAATATGCACAAATTTTGGGGAGCATACGATACTAGAAAAATCATACGATCTGAACAGGTAAATAAATCTGATGTATTGAATAAAAAACAGGAAGATATTGAAGATGATATTGCAGACATTATTCAAGATATTGTAAAAAGTGAAAAAACAACTTCAATACCAATTTTCAAGATAAAGCAATATATGAAAAAAGAGCTTAATATAAATTGGGAATTGAAACAACTCGAAGCTAGTTTAAAATATTATGGAAAACCTTTATCTAAAGACAAATCTGTTTATGATTTTCGTAAAAATTTTGGATAAGGTTACGATTTCTAGCTATTTGCATAAATTTTTCTAATAGTTTATATATATTATTGTCAAGGTAAAGAATCTAGGGAACATATATATATTTATGTTTGGAAGAAGTTTATTTGCTTTAATGATCGTAGGAATGGGATTCTTTATTTTGACGATAATGCTTGGTCCTATATCAAAACAAGTTAATGAACTTAGAACAGATGCTCAAACAGATACAGGATTAGCTTGTACTACAGGAGCAGCAGAAACGAGTTGTACTGTTACTTTGACTAATAAGTCAGCTTATGAGCCTTCTGCTCCTAATTGGGTAGTTACAGAAACTTCTCCTGGATCATCTGATAAGACATCTTCTTCTATACTAGATTCAAACCTTGAAAGTGTTACCATTTCTAGTCTGTCTAATAACACTTCTTATGTATTTACTGTTGAATATTTCAAGGTTAATGCTGAGGTACAATCAGCCACAAATTTAGATTCTGTTTTAAAGAGATGGAATTTGCTATTAGTTGTTGGCTTGATGGCAGTCTTGGTCGTAGGAGTGGGATTTAGTTACAACTATGCAAGAGCATAGTTTAAATTTGTAAATAGAGTATTTATGGAATTTAGAAAATTAGCTTCAATAGTATTGGCTATAGTTTCACTTTTAGCATTTCTAAGCATTATGCCTATAATCATCAATTCAGCAACTACTTCTTCAGCAGATACACTTGCTACAGGAGATCAAGCTACTGCATCAATGATAAAACTACTTCCTCTACTTGCATCAATATCAGGTGTTGGAGTTAGTTTACTTATAGTTATGAAAATTAGAAAAGGTTAATATCATTGTCTTAGCTAAACATTTTCGAAGATGATTCTATAACTCGCAGAGAAAGAAGTAAACTCGTAATGGAAGTTTCAAAAATTACAGCAATTATACTTAGTGTCGTTGTGCTAGTTGCTTTCCTCGCTGTGCTACCTACAATTATCACATCTACTACAGCAGCTGCTACAGCAGCTTCGACTGACTACTCAGACGTAGAAGCGATAATTAAGTTAATTCCTTTGGTAGCATCAGTAGGTGGTATCGCTGTGGCAGGTCTGATAGCCTTTCAAGCTGCAAAGGGATAATTTAAAAAAATTACCTCTCGTTTATAGGAGCAGTATTGGTTCTCTGCTCCTATAAACACAAACTAAAAAAATATATAGATCCAGGAAGAAAGGAGATCAAAATGGATTATTTCTTAAATAAAAGATTAGATGATGAGATTAAAAGGCATGGTAGAGAAAATTTAGACTATTTTTTAGAAAATAAAGATGAAGATGAACAGGATGAATGGCTATCTGAAGAAGCCTTGCTAAGTGAAGGTCCAGGAGGAGATTATCCAACTCATCATTTTTTATATAACGAAGATTATTTTAAAACATATTCAGCAGATGCAGAAGATTTTTTGGGAGAAGATGCCTTTGATGTTATAAGAGCAGTTCAGGAATATGAACAGGATAATTTTGGAGAAGTTACTACAGATTTTTCAGATTCAGTAGAGGTAGCTAATATGTATGCCTACATTAGAGGAGAAGAATTGATGGATGAATTAGCTTCAGAGTATAAAAGAGATCGTATAAACGATAGAAAAAGAAGCGATAGAAATAATAACAAAATGTTTGATTCAGGAAATGATTTCAAATTTAGACAATGAAAGGAGAAAAAAATGAGTTTTATAAATTCAAGAATGGATGATGAAATAAAAAAATATGGAAAGATGAATTTAGAAGTTCATCTTGAAATAATTGAAGATGATGATGACGTTGAATTAATTTTAGAGAATGATGAGTATAAGTTGCATAATATGATCTACAACGAAGATTATTTCATTGTAGGTACAAAACAGGCACAAGATTTTATGGGAGAAGATGCCTTTGACGTTATTAGAGCAGTTCAAGAATATGAACAGGATAATTTTGGAGAAGTGAATACAGACTTAGGAGATGCTGAGAAGGTAGCTAATATGTATGCCTACATTAGAGGAGAAGAATTGATGGATGACATCATACAAGATTACAGACGAGATCGTATAAACGATAGAAAAAGAAGCGATAGAAATAATAACAAAATGTTTGATTCAGGAAACGATTTCAAATTTAGAAAATAAAGGAGATTAATATGCCTTCAGGGAAAGGGAGTTATGGAAGTAAAAGAGGTAGACCTAAAAAGGAAACTTCTTATGAAAAATGGCTCGGAGTTTATAATAAAAAATCATCAAATAAAGGAAGGAAATTTAAGAAATAATGCAGTTAAGAAAAAAGCATCAGATTTCTTATTTGGGAGATAAATTATGGAAAAAGAAATATATAAAAAAAATACAAATGTAAAATTTGGTAGAAAAAGAGGAAGGGTTGTTAGATATGATGATGGGAAACCTTATCAAAGTCCATTTTATGTTATATATACAGGAGAATATGAATCCCATAAAGTACCAGCATATCAAGTAGAAAAAGATGAAGATTTTAGGATGATAAAAACTTCAAAATCATCTCCTAGAAAGTATAAAAGGAGTTAGCTATTTCATTTCCATTTCTCATATTAGCTGGAGTATCTTGCCTTATATTAGCTGGAGATATTCAAACAGATGCAGCAACTAAAAATATACCTCTAGCAATTATGCTTACTTATGCCTTATCAGGTTTATTTTTCTTTTATGGAATTGTAAGGGTTTTTAGGATGGTTAGATGATTAGATTATTTTTAAAACAAATAGGAACAAAAAAAAAATATTTTTCATATGCTCTAGCAATTAGCTTTGTAGCAATTACTCTATCTTCAAGCAAACCTTTATATGCTCAACAGCCTACTCCTGTTCCTACTCCAACTCCTATTCCTGTAACCTCTTTACCTCCTGTAAGCATAAAGGAAGCCATTGGGTTCAATAATATTGCTACATCAAGAGCAGATGACTTTTTAGTATTGGTTAGATACGATTTAGATATTGGTACAGGACCTGATGAATTTTGGTGCAAAGCAGAATTTCTAATCAATGATACAGGATGTGATTTAAATCCTCCGAATCCTGATTATCCATTCTCACTAAGAGAAGGATATTTATATATAGAATATCTTGATTCAACAGGTACTATTCATAGACAAAATAGAAAAATTCCTAGAATTGATGCTGGATTAATGGGAATATATGCTGAAGCACCAGCTTCAAGTTCATTTGGCTTCAATCAATCGCTACTTCCTGGAAAAGTTTGTTTAAGATATTCTTCTGATTATTTTGATCCTAATGGAAATGGATCATGGAATTGTAGGCAAGTATCAAACATTACAGGAGGTACTACTGCTTTAGCAAATGAGATATCTTCAGATTCAGGAATATTATATAACCTCGAAAATCAAATCGGATTACCTCTAAACACTTTGGTATCTGAAAGAGGTATGGTTACTCCAACAGGTCAAACTTATCTTGAAGAAGCATTACAAGGAATAGTTGAAGTAGCTGTAAATTCTGATGGAAAAACAGTTTTTCAATTAGGTTCAACTCAAACAAATAAAGGATATACTCCAACAGGTTATAACATTCCTTTGCAAGACAATATTTTAGCTACTGCTACTGCTTCAGGAGTAACAGATAACATGAGATATGTTTCTTCAGAATATTTAGGCTTTGATTCATCTATGTTTTTTGGAGGATTGATTTTTATTCTACTTTCTTTGTTTGTTGGAGGAATAGTTATAAGTACAACTAACAATGCTTTATTATCCATACTTTCTGCATCTATGATGATGCTTCCTGGAATTTTCATTGGAGCAGTTTCAATAGGATTTATATTTACTGCTCTATCAGTATTTATTGTATTGGGTTCATGGTATTGGCTAAGGAGGAGTCCTGAGTAATGAGTGGAAGATTAATCGGTAGCCTTTTTTTACCATATCTTATGGTTTCAATATTGGGTACTATATCGCAAGATCAATTTACTTCTTCTGTAACTACAGGAGAGTTGATGGTAAATGAAATTTATGATGCTAGATTAAGTGAAGCTGATGCTGCTGGTACAGCTTCATATACAGGAGGAAATACTGTAAATAAATTAACTACAGGATTTACTTTCTTAACTGATGCAACAGGTACTATTTTAGGCTTTACAAAAAACTTATTCAAAATCATAACTTTAAATTATTCGTGGTGGAGTGGATGTAAGAAATCAACAGATGACGATCCAGGATTTAACTCTGTTGGAAATCAGCTTACTGCTGGTACAGGAAATTGTTATATAGATTCTCAAGGAGTGCAATATAAAGATGCTCCGATAGCCTATGTTTTTGTAAGATATTTACTTCTAATAATGGCATTACCTGGAATTTATGTTCTCTCATATAAATCAGCTGAGTTGATGGCAAGATTTGTTTCAAGTATTGGAAGTTCTATAGGAGGATTGGCAAGTTTTATTCCAGGATTAAGATGATGATGTTAAAGCTAAGAGATAAACCTAAAAAAATTTCAAATGGATTCATAGGAATCATGCTATTTCTATTGGCATTTACAGTTTATTTTTCTCAAGGTCCTATTTGTAAATTGGAAGCTGCTACGTTGTCAGATTATTGTTATAAATTTGATATTTCAGTTCAAAATAATACAGGATCAAACAAGTCTTATTATCCTGTATTACTTGAAGGAGTAAACATGAATGATTGGCAATCTAATAATTATATTGATGAATTTGGATGGTCAATTTTTCCTTATCAGGCTTCATTAGTTGATGAATATCAAGTTTTACTTCAGGATGTAGATGCTCTATCTTCTAATCAATGGTATATATTTCCTTCATTATCTGCATCAGGTACAAACAATTTAAATGTACTTTTAGGTGCTACAGATATTCAAAGAAATCAAGGAATATTTTTTACAGGCTTAGACTACTTAAAAGTTGATAACCATAATGATTTCAATCAATCAAATTTTGAAATTAATGTTGAATTTAATGACGTTGTACAAAATGAAATGTCATCAGATGTTTACACAATTTTAGAAAAATATGATGAATCAGCATATCAAGGATTTAAGCTAGAAATTGTAAATAATTCTGCTGTTACAGGTACAGGAGATATTTATATTAGAGGTTATTCTGATACATCTTCTATTCAATCTCATTCTTTTATTCCTTCAGGGAATGAGCAAATAGAATTTAAACTACAAAGTGGAAGCCTGGATTTATCTGTTGATGGTATTTCAGCTTCTACAGTTACAGGAGCAACTCTTACTTCAAATACTGAAGATTTATACATGGGAGCTACATACAATACAACTTTATCTAAATATTTAGAAAATACAGTTATTAGAGTTGTAGATATGGTATTTAGTGGAGATTTAGTAGCTTACTATGGATTTAATCCATCAGATATAACAGAAACTTCATCAGCTAATCCCTATTATGATGGTACAGTTTCAGATATTTCATTTAGTACAAATACTCATAATGCAAATTATTTTTTCAATAGAGATCAAACTAATATAAATATAGTTGCTTCGAGAATCCTTCCAGCAACTGCTTCAGGATCAACAATTTTTACTGCTGAAACTACTGATATTATCGGTAGATTTTATGGAAGTAATAATCTTAATAACCTTGCAACAACTAATCAAAATATGATTGGTTTATCATTTTTAGTTCCTGATGCTGATTTAGGGATGCCTGATACAGTATGGTATTCATTTTGGCTTTCAGCTTTTGGAATTGCTCTTGGCATAGGAATATTTTGGATTTTTAATAATACTCCTATAGCCATATTAGGTGCATCATTTCCTTTGGTTATTGGAAGTATGCAAGGCTTAATAAATTCATGGTTCATCATACTATGGTTTATTTTTTTCATAAGTATATATTCAACGTATCAATGGTACGAAAGAAGTTAGGAGAAAAAATGGAAGAACAAAAACAATATAATCAACATCTTATTGGATTAGTCGTTATAGCTGTAATATTTGCTATAGGATTTTTCATTGGATTAAGTGCTTGTAAATTATTTTTTTAAAAGGAGGAAATTAATGAATAACATAAAAGAAAAAATAAAGAATATTTACATTCCCTTTAATCATGGATCATTTGCATTATTTATATCAATATTAGCATTGTCATTCGTGATTGCGAGTTCAAACAGTCCTTGCCTACAGGCTCAGTCTACTTGTGCTATAGGTAGCGACAATACTTTCTCAGGGAATATAAGTCTTAAGGGAGGTACTGCTAATAGTGGTACTTTAGATGCTTCAGGAATGACATCAGATAGAACATATACATTACCTGATGCTTCAGGAACATTAGCCTTAGAAGGAGCAACTTTATCAGCATCTAAAGTTATGGCAACAGACGTTTCAGGAAATGAAACTACAACTGATGTTTATCCTTTATCTTTGACTATAAATAGTGCATTAAAAACAGATGGCTCAGGAAATGTTACTGCAAGTAATCTTGATCCTGAAACTGATCTAACAATCGGTACAGGAACAGCAAATCAAGTCTTATCTGTAAACTCAGGAGGAACAGCATTAACTTTTACATCAATAACAGGAGTTCCAACATTAACAGGAAATCAGGCTGTAGTAACTGATGGTGCTGGAGCATTAACTGTAGCTAATTTAACAGCTGATAAATTTGTTATTTCTGATTCAAATGGATCGCTAACAACTACAGATATTATTCCTCTTAGTTTTGGAACAAATAAACCAATAGTTAGTGATGCTGCTGGAAACTTAACTGATGTAACTTTGACTGCTGATACTCCTATGAAAACTGATGCAAATGGTAATACTTCAGCTAGTGACCTTGATATTACTACTGACATTACACCAGGTAGTGCATTACAAGAAATCAGAGTTAATGCTGGAGGTACTGCATTAGAATATTTTACTCCTGGAGGTGCTGGAATAGGAAGAATTGTTGCGAGTGGTACTGCTGATATGGGTTATTATGGCGAGAGTATCTGTTGGCAAACAGGTTCTATGCCATTTACAACTAATGGATTAGATAAAAATAAAGAATATAGATTAATGATTAATTGGACTGAAAATTATTACAATCAAGCAATTACAGGTGGAGGTGCTTATAATTTGGGGTTTCAATCAATGTATGGGGATGCCTCAATGAATATAGGTAGACAATGTGATAGTACAACATCAGGAAATGATTCTTATGGTACACAAGGCTGGCATTGGAATAGTGTTTCTAATAGACAACCAGGTACTTGTGCTGGAACATATTATCGTATGGAGGGTACATCATCTAGTGAATGTAGATACCAAAATGGTTACTCTCCAAATTATTGGACTGATGCAACTTGTAATATAATGAGTGGTTCTATGCCATCAAGTATTTCAAGTGCTTATGATTACCTTAGTTTTGACAAAATAATAATAGATTTCAGTAGTCAAAAAGATAATGGTATAGGAGTAAGTTTTAAATATTCAGTAAGTGGAGGTTTTAATAGTTCTGACACCACAAACTCAAATTATAAGGCAACATTTAGTGGGAAAGGTAGTTGTAGTTATGGGGAGGCAAACACAGGCACAACATTTGAAAGTTTCGCTGGAATAAAATTAGGTATGTGGAATGATGGTAACCAAGTCTATAGCGATATTGATTGGGTATTAATTGAATATAACTAAAAATGATTATTAATCAACATCAATGGAGTAAATTAAAAAAGCTAGAGAGAGAAATAAGAAAAAATGGCAATAAATAGAAATAGCGATTTATTAGAGGTGCTTCGAATGATAAATCTATATGATGGGTACACTTCGTTTGTTAGGAGTGCCTTATATCGCATCTATTTTATAGGTAAATTAAAGATTTGAAGAAAAAAGGAGGTTTTTTGTGGTTACTGATCCTTTAATGGAAGAAGAAAGAAATAGAGAAAGAAAACAATCTCAGGTTAAAAAAACTGAAAATAATTTCATTCCCTATGATCCAAATACTGATGAAGAAAGATCATCAGGAGAATCTTTTAATTCAGGCTTAACTCCTCCTCCAGCTGTTCCTCCTAAAATTGATCCTCCAAAACTTGATCCGATAGATTATCAAATTGAGAAACCATCTGATCCAACTGCTGAAGTTTCTCCAGCTGCAAGTTATCAATTAAATCCTGTTGAGATAGAGGAGTTCAGAGAAGAAGAAAGATTGAAACCTCCTCCAATAGAAGAAGGTAAAAATCCATTCTATATAAATGAAGCTGAAGGGATTATAAATCCTAGAGAATTTGAAGCATTAGAAAGTAGAACAGAAGAATTTTCTAAAGATGCCGATTTATTAAACAGACAAATTACAGAGTTTAATAATACTTATGATGAATTTGCATCAGACATAGATCAAGATATACAAAAACTAGATTCAGAATTTCAAGAAATAGAAAACTTTTATAATTCTTATACAAATGAAGAAAGAGCAAATAGCGATCAGTTTTGGGATGAATACGATAAAAGATTTGATGCTCTTGAAAAAATGGAGGAAGATGTTGATAAAAAAGTTGAGATGTTTAATTCATTTTATGATGCTAATGCTCCATTTCTTGACGATAGAGAAGCATCAGTTAAAAAAAGATCAAGATACATTGAAAGAGATTGGGATGCAATAGGAGATGAATTTTTCTTACCTCCTGAAATTTCTTCAGGAGATATCTATGATAGAGATTTACCTCAAGAAACATATTTTTTAGAGAAACCAGGAGATATATTTGATAGAGATTTACCTCAAGAAAAATTTATAACTAGAGAAGATATCCAATTTACAGAAAGATCACTCGAAGTACCTGAAGAAAGAATACTTGAAGAAAAAGATATTCAATATACAGATAAATCATTAGAAAATCCTGAGAGTTTTTTTAAGCCTGAAATAACTAGAGAAGATATCCAATTTACAGAAAGATCACTCGAAGTACCTGAAGAAAGAATACTTGAAGAAAAAGATATTCAATTTGGAGATATAAATTTAGAAGAAAATTATCAAAATAGATTTAGATCAAGAGAAATTGAGAAGCCACAATTAGACACTTCTTTAGAAGTACCTGAATCTGTATATGAAGAAAAATCTTTTATTGATAAGGCTAAAGAATTTGAAGTTGGCTCTATTATTGGTAAAGGCGATTCTCCAGCATCTCCAACTGTTGAAACAGTAGGCAAGGGAGGTAAATTTGTAGGAGGAATAGCATGGACCTTATCAGGTGCAGAATATCTAGTCGATCAGGCTAAAAACGTAAGAAATTTAAATGTTTTTGATCCATCTGCTATTGGAGATGATGATAAAGAAATTTCAGATGTTGATGATTATATTGTTTCTTTATTAGGTCAAGCTGAATATGTAGGTAATATAATTCCAATTCCAAAATATGAAGATGTTGATGGAGATGGAGAAAAAGACTTGATATGGGAGAAAGTCCAAAGAGATGATCCAACTGCTTATGGTTCTAAAAGAATGGCTGATGAAAGAAGATACAATCTACCATTTGGAGATATTATTTTTTCCTCAGAAGAAAATCGAGAAATTTTAGAAAGAACAGAAGGAATGTCAGCTAATCCTTTTAAAGATGGAGGAAATGATCCTAATTTTTCTCCTGAAAGATTTGCAGCATTAGGTAAAGATAGATTTAGACCTATTGACTTAGCTTTAACTTTGGCTCAAATAAAGATTTTAGGAAGTTTATTAAAAGGTGCTTCAAGAGTTGGAATTGGATCAGTAAATAAATCTTCCCAAATGATATCTTCAGGAAGAAATTTAGTAAGAAATAATATACCTGATTCAATGCTTTCAGCTAATCAAATTGTTGATAAAGCATATTATAAATCTTATAAAGGATCACAAGATATAACGAGAAAAATTGATGATGTTCAAGCAGATATTGAAAAAGTATTAGATGGTCAAAGAATCGGCTCATGGATAACAAAAAAGCCTTCTCCTGAATTAGTAAAAAAATTAGAAGATTTACAATTAGAAATTGCCAACTCTACAAGAAAAAATAATATTGCAAGTTTTAGAGATAGAATAAATCAAAAAATTAGAAGTGGTACTGCAACAAAAAAAGAAAGAGAAGTTGGAGAAATACTTAAAGAAAAATCAGATAAAAGTTTGGATGTAGTTGTTGCCGAAGCCAAACCAATAGAAAAAAAATTCAGACTAACTGACAAAGAAGGTCCTTATGGTAAAGAGTTACAAGAATATGTACAAGATGTTGATGATTTAGCACAACTAAAGAAAAACTTAAATTACGTTGAAAAAAGATTCCCTAATTTAGCTGGTACTCCTCAAGCTGAAAATTTAGCCAAAGGATTAAAAGGAGGTCAAGTAACAGGAAGATTATTTGATGAAAAAGGTACATTGGGAGCAGCTAAATTGAATCCTGATATTTTATATAACAAAAATGTAATGGCTGAGATTGAAGCCAACATTATAAAGGCTCAAGATTTAATTGAAAATAAAGGAAGATTACCTGATGGAAGATATGGTCAAGAATTATTAAGAGATACT
>VTLG01002613.1_pt1 | contig 23568 bp, 28 predicted proteins | sample 4694571 | NCBI WGS metagenome assembly VTLG01 (sample SAMN12604809, study PRJNA352737) | marine metagenome | biome: ENVO:00000447; feature: ENVO:00000209|ENVO:00000569|ENVO:01000036; material: ENVO:00002151; isolation source: viral sequences binned using virsorter ...
CCCAAGATATGAAACAAGCGGTTCTAGCTTCTGGATATACGGAAGACATGGATGTGTATTCAGAATCTGTGGATGACGAAACAGGCAAGACTTATTGGGGCATTGCTTATGAAAGTTTAGTTGCTCCATTAGTTGCAGCTATTAAAGAGCTTAAAGATAGAATAGAAGTGTTGGAAAATGCCTAAGAAGGCAGACATAATTAAAACCCGTGAATTAAAACCTTTCCTAACTCTACAAGAACTTGGAGATGAATTTCAGGTAAGTAGGCAGTATGTACATAAGATATTAAAAAAAGCTGGTGTGCATACTGGTGCCCCAAAGCCTTTAAAAGCTAACCGATATTGTGTACAATGTGGTAAGAGAACAGCACCCAAGACTAAAACTTGTTCAGATAGGTGTCGATTTCAGTTACGTTGGATGAGGGTGACATGTTCATTTTGTTTAGTAGAATTCTATAGAAGGAAATGTCTCTTGAAGAAAAGTTATTATTTAAATTATAAGAATATTTATTGTAGCCAGCGTTGTTACCAAAAGAAGCGTTTGGATGATTGAGGTGCCAGATGAGAAAATGGTTGTTAGTATCAGCATTCCTCACTATCCCACATATCCTAGAAGATGTGGGATTATTTGTCCTTGGTAGATATACAGATACTTCACCGTTTTTGGTAGGGGCATTGATTATAGGAACAGGATTAATAGCAGGAGCCATAGTACGAGTTCATAAGGTAAGGAGGTTTTTAGGACATTGAATATTGATGATGCACTAATACAGCAATGGGAACCCAAGGTACAAAGGATGTTAAAAAATACGCATGTTATGGGGTGGGATAGGGAAGATTTGGCTCAGGAACTTAGGTTAGCCATAGTGAAAGCTGCTCAAGGGTATCAAGAGGATAGGGGCGTATTGTTCCATACATATCTACATACAGCAATGACAAATACTATCCGCACTTTAATTACTAAAGCACAGCACACACTTCAACCCGATAGTTTAGATATGGAGTATGTCAGTGCTGATGATGAATATCAAATCCCCTCTAAGATTTTACAGGCTTTGCTTCAAGAAGAGGAAGGATTAGAAGAAGCTGAAATATCTGAGATGTTAGAGCAGTATAATCTAACTAGACAAGAACGTATGTTTATTGTTTTGCGATTAGAAGGTTTAACGATGGAAGAAATCAGTGAGGATATAGGTGAACCCTCTTATAAAATTAGAACGAGTGTACGAAATAAATTGCAGGGGTTATTTGATGAAGATGATACGGGGGCTGAGAAAGAAGCCCTTGACAAAATCTACCAGTGAGTTTAGAGTATTTAGTGTCAATCTGAAAACTCAAGAGGTATTACTTTGTGCTACATGTACTTCTTTAGAAGAAGCTAAACGTCAGGCACAGCAATACAAGACTAAGGGGGTTGACACTTTCGTTCAAGGGGAGCATAATAGGGTTCTCTACAGAGTTTAGTTAGCAGGAGAAGGAATGGACAATTACGATTTTATTGAATCTGGTATTATTTTCGCATTAACAGATAGGGAAGCATTCAGGAAATTTAGATACACTTCAAAAGATTTTTCAACTCATGGGGATGCTTTTAAGTTTTTAACTACGTATTTTGATGAATATGGGCATAGCCCCTCTACTGAAACACTCATGGCAAATTACCCCACGTTGAATGATTCAGCATCTTCATTAGATTTACAGTATGCATTGAATGTGTTTCAAGACCAAGTATTGTTTAGGAATATTGTTAACACCTTTCAGAGTAATAAAGGGATATTGCAAGAAAATCCGAAGCAAGCTTTGGCCCAAATTAACACAGATTTGAACGATATTTCAGTAATATATGATGAGGATGTAATTCCATATAATCAGAATTCTGAAATGCGTTTAACTGATTGGAAGTTGCGGAAAGAGAAGAGAAAGATGGGAGATGGAATCATGGGTGTTCCTACCCCATTTACTTCCTTAAACCGTGCTGGGGTAGGCTGGATGCCAGGAGAACTAATAGCATTGTTTGCTAGGCCTACTGTGGGAAAATCTTGGATGTGTGTTCAAATGGCTGTAACAGCTGTTATGAATGGGTTTAAGACTTTATTAGTGTCTACTGAGATGCCCATAGCCCAAATGAATTTACGTACAGATGTAGTGTTAGGTAATGCGATGGGTTACTCCTTATCTCATTCAGCTTTACGTAATGGTGACCCTATTAATGAAGAAGAGTATTCTAATTTCTTACAAGATATTAAGGATAAACCTTTATTGATATGTGACCATATTGAGGGAGAGTCTAGTATTTCATTAGAGAGTCTACAGAATCTTATTCGGAAGTATACTCCTGATTTGGTGGTGATAGATGGTATTTATCTAGTCACTAATTCTGGGAAGAGCCATAAAGCTATGTGGGAACAAACGCATATGCTCTTCTATGGATTAAAGAATCTATGTCTATCTACCAATACTCCAATATTTGTGTCTACTCAGGCTACTAAAGATGCATCTGATGTATTTATACCGCCAAGGGCTGACCAAGTAGCTTATGGGGATGCTATGCTTAGAGCAGCTGATGTAGCTTTATCTATGTGCATGGTAGAAGGAGAAGACCAATCTAGAATAGCCTACTTCCATAAGTATAGAGATGGTGTATTACCTACATCTTCAATGGAATTGCATTGGAATGTGGATAAGGGTGATATTCATGAAGTAGAGGATATGTTTTAATGGTGAATTGGATTCCGTTGTTTTTGGATAACGATTTTTCAATACCTATAGCACAAGACCAGTTTTCGATTCTGTGCCCTTTTCATGAAGATAATGTTCAATCTTGTGCCGTAAATCTAACTAAGGGTGTTTGGATTTGCTTTGCTGGATGTGGACAAGGGTCTTTGTACAGTTTCTTTATGAAGTACATGGGTTTGAGCTTTGAGGAACTTAATAGCCGAATTCGGAAAGATGAAGCTAGTTTTAACATTAATATGTTTGATGAGTTTGATGAGCAGGAAGAAGAGATGCCAGAAGTAACTTTCCCCTTTCATTCTGGATATGTACCACCCTGGATTTTCGATAGAGGTTTTGATAAAGGGACTTTGAGAAAGTGGGGTGGGGCGATAGATAATTTCGGAAGTTTAGTGTTACCTATTCGTACTTTAGAAGGGCGAACTGTTGGATGGTTGAGTCGTAGACAGAATGTAACACCCAAGTATTTGTATTCCAAAGGGTTAAAGAAGTCTAAGTTATTGTTTGGACAAGACTTAATAGTAACACCTCAAGAGTTTATTTGTATTACTGAGGGGTCATTGGATACTATGTGGCTTGACCAACATGGATTTACTAGTGTAGCATTACTTGGGGCACATATTTCTAAACGGCAGCAAGAATTGGCTTTAGAATTGCCTACCAAAGAGGTGGTGTTATGCCTTGACAATGATGATGCAGGGCGTATAGGATTAGAGAAGGCAATGAGTTGCTTGAATACTAAGATGATGGTAAGCTATATAAAACTTCCAAAGGAGTATAAAGATGTACAAGAGGTAAGAGATAGCAAATTGTTAACAGAGATAATACAAAACAGAACATTTTTTTAAATTAAAGGAGAATATAACAATGAGTGGAATTAGCATGATTCAAACCAAGAGGGAAAATAGGTACCAGGGTGGGCAAGATGACAATAGAATGCCAGGACGAGAAATATTCTTTAAAGATGGTGACCAGGCGTTTTTGTCTCCCATAGCTACAGGGGATGAAGGGGATACAAACCTAGATGAAATTTACCTGTACACGTATAGAGATGGGAACCGTTGGATGAATATTCTTGATGACTCTGAAGTAGATACCAGTATGGTTCCTGCGGATACTAGGGCTTCCCACAAGTTTGCTTTTTGGGCATATGTTCATGATGTAGTACATACAGAGGCCCGAAATGATGAATGGGAACCTGTTAGTGGCCCAGGCGGTAGGAAGATGTTTAAAGAGACAGTTAATGACTTCCGTGTGGTATGTTTAACCTTTGGGCGTAGTGACTATATTTGGAACCAACTTGTTGATGTATATAACGATTGGGGTGGCTTGGATAAGGGCGTAGTACGTATTAAACGTACTGGTGCAGGAATGCAGGATACTTCCTATGCTATTGCAGCAACTACTCGTAAGGATGAAATTCCTGAAGATGCAGATGATGATTCTCTACCTTCTATTAAAGAGTACTTTAAGAGTCGGTATGGTGGATTTTCCCCTAATGGTAATGGCACAAATAATGCCGAAGCTCTAGCTACTGCGAAGTCTTTGTTCTAAACATGCTTGTAGATACTGTCGATAAATATATAGACGTAGCTACAACCTTGCAGAACCATGATGCTTTAGTGGTAGATGTGGAAACTAATGGGTTGGATGCTTTTGGCATGAACCAACTCTGTGGGGTGGGTATCTCTACTTTATCTGGAGATACCCACTATTTCCCTGTTCGGCATCAACAAGGGACTAATTTGTCCCATACGCATATTCAAGAGCTAATGGCGTTATTGGGGCAATGTAATACTTTGATTGGTTATAATATTAAGTTTGATTTAAGGTTTCTGGAGAAAGAGGGGATGCAACCCAAAGAACTTCAGAAATGGGTAGATGTGATAGTGATGGTACGGCTTATAGAACCATCTACTATTAAGGACTTAAATCTGACTGATACTATTACACGAACTTATGGAGAAGCCCATGCTGCTTATGATAAAGATACGAAGAAATATCTAAGGAGCAATAAGTGGCATAAAGACTTTTCAATGGCTCCACCTGAAGTATTAGGGCCATATTGTGAGCAAGACACATATTGGACTGCGAAGTTGTATACAGATGCATGGAATACAATTGAACGTACAGCCCAAACTGCCGTATTTGAATTAGAGTGTGATTTGACTAAAGTGTTGTATCAGATGGAAGGGATAGGCGTATCCATAGATACTCAATATGTTGATGATGCTATAGTGAAAATTGATAAACGGTCTGAGGAAATAGCCAATAAGATATATGAATTGGTGGGGGATGAGTTTAATATAAATAGTACACAACAGGTAGGTGAAATCTTAAATGCCCGTGGTATCTATTCCCCTATTAAAACGCCTAAGGATAAGGATTCTTGGAATGAAGCTGCATTGATGCAGATTAATCATCCCCTAGCAGGATATATCAGACAGTATAGAGCCTTAGGAAAGCTCCGTAGTACCTATATGGAGCCATATCAAGACATGTCTGTTATGCATACATCTTACTGTAATTGGGGTACTTTGACAGGGAGACTTTCTTCTAGAGAGCCAAACCTCCAAAACATTCCTAGAACCCACTTCAAATTGGCTGATGTAGAGCTAACTGATAGTATGAAGGATGCTCTAACGAGCCGTATTAATACCCAGATTGCTGCTAAGGGAATTACACATGAATTAGTCTTGGATGATGATGTGTTGCAAACTTGGAGTTTTGTGGGCGATGAATATTATAATGAAGAGGATGAAAATCAAGTAGCTGTGAGAAGACTGTTTGTTCCTAGAGAAGGGTATCATTTGGTATCATTTGACTACTCTCAGATGGAAGTACGTGTATTCCTGAGCTATTTGCGGAATGAGGAAGTGAATGCTCTACTACATAATAAAGAAGTTGACTTTCATGGTGAAGCTGCCAAAATTGCCTTTAAAGTAACTGAAGAAGAAGATTCATTTAAGTTTTATAGACAGATGGCAAAGAACATAACCTTTGGTGTTATCTATGGAATAGGTAAAGCTAAGTTAGCAAACCAGTTAAATGTATCTGAATCTGAGGCAATGCAATATAAGAAGCAATATTTTGAAGGGATTAAAGGGTCTAGGCAGTTTTTCAATTCTGTTATGAAAACTGTAGCAGAACGTGGGTGGATTAAGAATAGGTACGGTAGAGTGTATTCAATACCAGCTGAGATTTCTTATAAGGGGGTGAATTATTTAGTACAAGGCACAAGTGCAGACATTCTAAATGAAAGGATGATACAAGTTCATGATTATCTTAAAGATAAAAAGAGTAACTTACTGTTGCAAGTCCATGATGAAATTATTTGTGAAATTCATGATAGTGAATTGGATTCGCTACCATTCCAGATTCAGGGATTAATGGAAGACAATAGTTTAGAGATTCCTCTTAGGGTAGACATTGATATTTGTAAACCGTCTTGGGCCACCAAAGAAGTATTTGATGAACGGCCTAGAGACATTATAGAAGATTATATTGAATGGTAAAAATAAATTTAGGAGATAAAATATTATGGTAGTAACAAGTGACAAATCTAATTTTGATGTACAGTTTGAGTTTGGAGATATGGGGCAAAAGAAGTTGGTGGAAGTGTTTACAGGTGAAAATGGTACATTAGAAATTAAAAGTGAGAGGGCTAGGAATTGGTCATTTAGTGGTAATATATGTATAGAGTATGCGTATGATAGATGGGATTCTGAGAAGCAAGAAAGAGTTACTGCTCAAAGTGGCATTTCTACCACTAAGGCTGCTCATTGGGCACAGATGCTAATGATGGACGATGGGTCATATGGGGCTATGTTGGTTTTTCCCACTTCTATAGTTAAGTCTGTAGTACGTGATTTATGGGATACGGCTAAGAAGATAGAAGTAACTAGGGACTCAGCCCCTGATTCTACTGTTACTAGAGGTAAGGCTTATTGTATTTTGCTACCATTAGCGGAAATATTCCTTCAGTTGCAGAAAGCAGGCGGTTACTACAAACCTCAGTATACTCAAGGAGGGAATGGTAAAACAGCCGTGGGTACAAATCCTTTGAGGCAACCAGATGAAATTATTCCGTTTGACTTAAATGGGAATACCCCTCCTGTATAATGACAGAGCCACGTACATTTGAAGAGGCTTGTGAACTATTGGCATTAGAGATTTCTCTCATGGTTTGTGCTAAACAGTACGATTATGGAAAAGAGAATATACTAGGCTTTGGAGAACAAGGTTTAGTAGTCAGGTTGTGGGATAAGATTAATAGGCTGAAGAATTTAGTCTGGAATAATCAGAGGCCAAAAAATGAATCCACTATAGATACGTTACAGGATATAGCTGGATACGCTATACTAGGATTAATGTTAAATAAAGGGTGGTTTGAACTACCGATGGAGGAGGAAGAGAATGGCTAAAGTAAGTGTACATTTAGGGTTTACGTTTAGAATAGGGTCTTTGGATACAAATCAGTACAGCCGTATTGATGTGGATGTTAGGGACATAGATACAGACGTACCTATTGCAGACCAGTTAGGACAAGCTGAACAAGCTATAGAAGATGTATGGAAGGTAGTACGGCAGAATGTAGATGAGAAAATTGAAGGAATCTTAGAAAATGGCTCATGAACAAGAAATTGCTAGGGCAGTGGTATTGGAGGATGTGCTAGCAGAAAGAGAGAGACAAGATTCTATGTGGGGTGACCAGAAAACTAATTTAGACGAGACTTGGGCTTTAATAGCCCTTGAGGAATTGGGGGAGGTGGCAAAAGATATGAATGAAGGCAAATTAGGGTCAGCATATGTTGAAATTATACAAACAGCAGCTGTCTTATTTGCCTGGGCTGAATCATTACGAAGACGAGGTATTATGAAAGTATGATAGATAATTCATTGGACATTGTTCAAAGCTTATTGAAAAATGATAAGTTAGGATTGGTAAGGGGCACTAGTACAGATTTTGCATTTACTAGAATTCCCTTTGGGATTCCTGCTCTAGATAAACTTACTGGAGGAGGAATCCCTAAAAAACGTATGACTATGTTGTATGGGCCTACTAACGTAGGCAAGTCTTATTTAGCTTCACAAGTAGTAGCTAGGGCACAAGCAGATGGAGGAGTGGCTGCATGGATTGACACTGAACTATCTTGGGATGCTGATTGGTCTGCTAAATGTGGAGTGGATGTAGAGAATATCTTAGTAGCCCAACCCGCAAATGGGGAAAAGGCTTTAGAAGTTATTCGACAGTTGATGGATGCTAAAGTGGATGTGATTGTATTGGATAGCATTGCTGGTTTAGTACCAGAAGCTGTTATGGAAGAAGGATTTGATTATAATCCAATGGCTTGGCAAGCACGATTTATTAATAATTCTCTGCCACGGATGTTGACTCATCTAAAAGAAGGGTCTGCATTTGTTGCTATTAATCAAGTTAGGAGTAGTATGGGGCCAGTAGCTCTAGATGCAATGCCTGGAGGTTTAGCTCAGACATTCTTCTCCCATTTCTTATTGCAAGTTAAACGCAAGGGGTGGATAGAAGAAGGAAAAGACAAGGAAAGAGTAGGATTTGATATGGAAGTACGGTTACGTAAAACTAAAGTGGGTGGAGAGAATTGGAAGTCTGCTATTGTACCTTTTAGAGTAGAAGGGGGCATTGATGTAGTAGAAAGCTTCATTAGAGAGGCTTTAGAAATGGGTATTATAGCTAAAGCTGGCCCGTGGTATTCATATCAAGATATAAAAGTTATGGGGATGAATGGAGTGAAGAATCATTTCCTTGATAACCCAACAGCTTTTGAGGAGTTGAAAAATGAGGTATCTGCCTAAAGACTATACACGGCAGGAACAACTTATTGCAGATGAATTATCTGAATTGGGCTTTCGGTATGACCAACAAGTACCAATTAATCAATATACTGCTGATTTCTTTGTGCCTGAATTGGGCCTTGTGATTGAAGCAGATGGAGTTTATGGGCATTTAAGAAAACGTGACGCTTTTAGAGATTCGGAAATTATGCGAGTCTTTGGTATAGAAAATGTCCTGCATATTCGGGAGAATACTAAGGAAGGAGTACGTGAAACTTTATGTCAGGCATTAGAAAACTTGCCCAGTTAAGAAAAGGGACAAATCAAAGTAACCTACAGACTTTTTCAGAAGAAACATGGTTAATTAAATCTTTGGAGGCCTCCTTAGGGGGGCCACAAAGAAAAAACAGAGAGGGTGTATTCTACCCCTCTATGTTAGGTAGTTACTGTATGCGCTTGTTATATCTAGCGTATAATGGTTTATTGCCACCATCAGTAATTGATGATAATGTCCAACGTATTTTCGATAATGGTAATTATTTAGAAGAGAGAATGTCATCATACTTTACCAATTTGGATATATTATTGGACAGGGAAGTAGAGGCTAAGTCAGACAAACCACCTATTTCAGGGAGGGCTGACTTCTTGTTGAAGCATCAAGATTATGATAAGATTGGCTTAGAACTAAAGTCTATTAATGACAAAGGGTTTGAAGCTCTTAAATCTAGACCTAAGAGGGAACATACTGTCCAGCTGCAAATTTATTTACATATACTAGACCTTCCCTATGGAGTGGTTTTATATGAGAATAAAAATAACCAGAAATTAAAAGCTTTTGGTATGCTTCCTGATGCAGATATATGGGCACAAATAGTAAAGAAATGTGAAGATGTTATGATGATGTTGGAGCCACCGTCACGGTGCCAAGGGCCAACATGGTGTAACTGTCGTAATTATAGGGGGTAGTATGGAAAAAGGAATAGCACACAGGGTTCTGGCTAAAGCAGATGACTATTTAGCCGATTTGTTAGTACCTCGTTTTAAAGTGGATTTGGATGCAGAACCATCTTTAGAATTTGCTAATTTAATGGACGCTGATAGGAAAGCCTTGGAAGAATTTCTTTCTGTGTATGGGGGTTACAAAGCCTATTTAGAATCTCAAGTAGCAGATGAGGAAGCTAAGAAAACTGCATTAGAATCTTATTTTGATGAAGGGTATGCTAAAGCAGGATACCGTATTAACAATGATAGGGAAGAAGAAGGTAAGAAGAAATTAACTAGAGAGGAGGTTAGGGGAGCAGTATTAGATGGTTTTGAAGAATTATGGGAATTACGGCAAGCAGTCATTGAACAAGAAGCTATCTATATTAAAGTGAAGGGATTGTTAACAGCTTATACATCTGCCTTTAATGCAGTGTCTAGGGTGGTAGCTCTTCGTACATCCCCTATTAGTGCTTATGGATAAGCGATATTTTTTAGGATTAGATTGTTCTACTAAAGCCATTCATGGGGTGGTTATAGATACTGAGGGGAAGTACCTAGAGAAGTTTAAATGGATTACTCAATCTCCAGATTTTCATACAAGATTCCTCTCAAATTCCGCAAATTTTTTGGAAGATTTAGGTAAAATAAAACTAAAATACCCTGAGTTAGCGGTAGCTGTAGAAGCTCCCATTTTTATTCAAAATCCGAGAACTACTATTCAATTGTCAGCGGTGGTGTATTCGGTATTTTTTATTTGTCATTTCCATCAATTGGAACCAGCGTTGATTGAAAATACAAAATGGAAAAAATATGTGCTAGAAAAAGGAAATGTGTCTAAGAAACAAATTAAGGACTTTGCTCAGATTTTTTGGAAGGCAGACTTTGAAGAACAGGATTGGGCTGATGCAGCCTGTATTGCATTATGGGGTAGATTTGATACATTAGGAGTAGATATATGACTTTAACATTTCATATGAAAGGGAAGACGGAAACTAACGTAGAATACAAAGATAAATTACCTGAAGGAATGACTGCGGAAGAATTTAAGGAGAAGTATGGAGTGATAGTGTGGTGTGATTATTTTGGTTGTAGAAATAATGTACAAGTGGAAGACACACAACGGACAACAGGTACCCTATTAAAGAAACGTGGGTATCAACCGTTAGGAAAGGATGCGGGAGTATGGAGAGGTTTATGTACCCGTCAAGAGATTGGATTGAAATATGTTAATGGTAAACCAGAATGTTTCACTTCGGCGGTACGTTCTACAGGGCATATGAGTTTTGCTAGTTTGCTCCAATCTGATGGTACTCCATATGGAGGCAGTATAGAATCTCAACACGCTCCTGAATATGCTTTTGATGTTCCAGCCAGATGGGACGGTAGTGATAAAGCCCCTAGAAAGGGTATTGTTAAGCCTAATATTAAAGAGTTCAATGTATAGGAGAGCATATGCCAAAAACATTTCCATTAGAAGTAAGAGAAAGAGCCTTGACGTTATATCTTCAAGGCTATTCTCCTAAAGATATTGCAGAGACTTTAAGAACAGAATTTGATAATGCAGTTACTCAGTCCACAGTATATGCCTGGAGTAAAGAAGGAGATTGGGAATTAAAGCGTAAAGAGAACTATACGCAGAGTTTAGAAAAGATTCAAGAAACTGAAGGGGAAAAGATGAATCGTGTTCAAAGAGAACACTTTGATACGTATGAAAGTTTAAGACATAAGGCATCCCATGAATTAGAGTTACTTCAATTTGATAAAGCCATAGATGCAGCTAGAGCCTTAGATTTAGGGATTAAGGGGGAACGGCAGATAATGGAGGGATTGATTAATCTTCAATTTGTCCAAAGTGTGTTAGGAGTATTAGTAGAAGAAATAGCTGATGAGGAATTATTAAGGAAGATAGCTTTGAAATTGAAGGCATTAATTCAAACAGAGGAGTCTACATTACCATGACAAGTGAGCCAAAAGTTACCACATTTTCTGATGCCTTTGCACGTTTATCAGATGGTCTAACATCTAATAAGGGACGAGTAGAGGTAGGTAGTTTTCATGAGTTCCTAGTAAATATTTGGTCTTTAAGCTTTGAACACCCAGAATATTTTAATGCTTGGCATGTTGGTCAAGTGGCTGAAGATATTGAGTATTGTTTAGCGAATCAATTGAATTATTGTGCTGTACTTCCACGTTTCCATTTTAAGAGTACATTGTTAGGCCATGCATTTAGTGTTTGGTCATTGTTGAAATCTCCTAGAGATGCTGCGGTGCTGTATTTATCCTATAGTGATTCAATGGCGAAATACCATATTTCAGAAATTAATAAAACTATTTCTAGAAACCCCATATTGACTGAATGGATGGAAAATCGTTCTCCTAAAGCAGACTTTTCTGCTAGATATTATGTGAATAAAAAGCCTATGGATATAAGGCATGGCGGTCTTTTTTCATTTAAGAGAGGTATGCATGTAAACGGTGCATTAATTGCTGATGACGTATTGCGTGACCCAGAAAACCCCCTGAATTTTGGGCAGATAACTAAAGTAGAAGACCATTTCTTAACAGAAAGTATGTTCATTCCTTTGAGGGGTGTTCCTATTATTGTTTTGGGTACACCAATGATGCCTGGAGATTTGTTGACAAAGCTGCAAGAAGATGATAGATTCTTTGCACGGGTATTGCCTGCTCTTGACCCAGTTCCTGGCAGAAGAGTATTAATGCCTGAATTATATAGTGAGGAATGGTTATTGCAACAACAAAGGGCTAGGCCTAAGTCATTTGCATCAGAGTTTTTACTTCAGCCTCACTTCACTACTGAGTCTTATTTTGAGGAAACCGATATTACTAAGTGTGAAGATGAAACTTTAAGGAATTTTAATGCTTATAGAAAATATCATAAGCCAGCAGATGCGAGATTGTATGCAGGCTTTGATGTAGGTAAGAAACGTCACCCATCTCATCTTGTCATCTTTAAAAAAGAGGGGGATATGATTACTCAGGTGCATCAATCTTGGTTAGATGGGTGGAATTATACGGCACAGATAGAATATCTGAATGATATTATTGAGAATTTTGATATTGAAAAAGGGTATGTAGATAATACTAGAGGGGAATTAGAGGATAGAGGTTTAGACAATACTTGGTGGCCTATGTCATTCACTCTTAAATCTAAGAACACTATGGCTCAAATATTTGAGGAATTTGTACATTCTGGTAGGTTAAAGATTTTTCAGGATGCACGGCAAACAGGTCAGATATTGTCCGTGAATAATGAATTGAAAGCCCCAGAAACTCCACAGGGACATGGAGATGCATTCTTTTCTATTGCAATGGCATTATTGGCGTTGCATGAGAGTGAGATACATGGAGTGACAGACGTAGGGAACTTGTTTGAGATAGTAGAGCCTGATATAATATCTAGAAGTGGGGAGGATGCTTTAGCTGATGTAGAAGCTATGGGAGAAGACCCCCAAGAAATGTGGCTACCAGGGGGAGTTAAGTTTGACTTCAATAGGATTACTAATCCAGATTTGAAAATGTCAGATTGCCCCAATCCTAATTGTAAGGAAATGGCATGTAAGCCAGAATTTTGGGTACCAGAACGAAGACTTTGTATATTTTGTGGACACAGGGGGGAGATGAAAAATTGATTGACACACACATTTCTGAGCAGGCTGAAACTATCTTAGCGCATAGATACTATTTAAAAGATATTGATGGGAATACTACTGAAAATGCAGATGAATTATTTTGGCGTGTAGCCAGAGCAGTTGCTAATGTTGAGCAGCAATATGAGACATTACCTTCAGAAATCTCTATTTTGGAACAGAGTTTCTTTGAAATGATGTATAGATTAGAATTTCTGCCTAATTCCCCAACTTTAATGAATGCTGGCACTCCACAAGGTACGTTGAGTGCTTGTTTTGTCTTACCTTTGGAAGATAGTATGAATGGCATTATGAAGGCTGCATCTGAATCAGCTATGGTACAGAAGTTTGGAGGGGGCACAGGATTTGCGTTGTCTAAACTTAGGCCTAAGGGAGCTAAGATTAACACTACTCATGGAGTAGCGTGTGGGCCTATTGAAGTACTGAAGACGCTTTCTCGTATTTCTAGTATGATAACGCAAGGTGGGAAGAGGGATGGAGCAAACATGGCTGTTATGTCTGTCTATCATCCTGATATTAGAGAATTTATTCAGTGTAAGTCCATAGAAGGAGACATTCATAATTTTAATATTTCTGTAGCTGTAGACTCTCATTTTATGAAGTTAGTGGCTGCTAATTCACGGTATCCATTAACTAACCCACACGATAATCAAATTGCTGGTTGGGAATCTGCGGTAGAGATATTTAATTTAATTATTGAGGGGGCTTGGAGAAACGGGGAACCAGGGATGATTTTCATTGATAGAGTTAATGAAGATAATAGAGTTAGTGCAGCCTATGGTGATATGATTGCAACTAATCCTTGTGGAGAACAACCTCTATTGGGATATGAAAGTTGTAACTTAGGGTCAATTAATTTAGCCAAATTTGTTACCCTATCTTCTGATGTAGAATCTGCGACTTCTTGGGAAGAAGCTATTGATTGGGATAGGTTGCAACATGTAGTACGTACTGCTGTACGTTTTCTTGATAATGTTATTGACGCTAATGATTATAGTGTAGATGAAATTCGGATGATGACTAGAGCTACTCGTAAAATAGGGCTGGGTGTCATGGGTTTTGCAGATTTATTAGTTAAACTTAGGGTACCATATAATTCTACTTTGGCTAGAGATATGGCAGATGAGATTATGGGTTTTATTCATCAAGTATCTGATATTATGTCTTTAGAATTGGGGGCGGTAAGAGGAACATTCCCTGCGTGGGAAGACAGTACTTATAAAATTCAAGAAAATTATAGGAATGCTTGCCGTTTAACTGTAGCCCCCACTGGCACTATTTCGATGATTGCAGGATGTGCTAGTGGTATAGAGCCTCTTTTTGCATTGGCGTGGAGGAAGCAGAATATTTTGGAAGGCAAAACTTTATACTATGTAAATCAACAATTTGAAGAGGATGCTCACCGTTTAGGGTTTTATTCTGAGGAGTTGATGGAATACTTAGCGAATGGGGGTTCTTTACAAACTCGTATGGATGTACCTAGGTATCTCAGAGAAGTATACGTCACTGCCCAAGACATTTCTCCAGAAGCTCATGTATTGATGCAATCCACTTTCCAAAAGCATGTGGATTCTGGTATTTCCAAGACTATTAATTTTGCCTCTTCTGCTACTAGAGAGGATGTGGCTGAAGCCTATTTAACAGCTTGGGAAACTGGATGTAAAGGCATTACTGTATATAGGAACGGTAGTAGGGATAAAGAAGTGCTTGTTACAGGGCATGTACAAGAGCTAGAAATTGACTGTGGATGTGAGAATCCATTCATTGTACAGGAAAGTGGGTGCGAGACTTGTAAGACCTGTGGTTGGAGTGCATGTAAGATTTCGTAAAAAATCTATATTTTAAAGTATAATAGTAACAGTGGAGGTTAGAGATGGTAGGAATGTTTTTAAAAGAAAGGGAAGTTCAATATATAGCTCATAAGGACGATGTAACTCGTACATGGCGTATTTTAGATACGTGGCATGAAGACTTAGCGGATTTAGGCCCAGAGGATGAAGTAGATGATACTAGTCCAGCTGTAACGATTTTAACTGAAGGAGGATTTATTTCTCTAGTTAAAGAAGCTTCTCGTTTAGGGGTATTAGAAAACGCTAGTATAGGTGGTGATACAACTGAATTAGAGGAAGAAATAGAGGGTTTGCATCAACAAATTGAGGATTTAAAAGAGCAATTAAAGGCTGCACCAGAAGCTGTAGTTGTGCCTGCCACACCTCCGCTTCCGCAAAAGCCTAAATCTGAGGGATATTTACTCAAGGAAATGGCAATGCAGACGCTCCTGAAACTTACTAGTATGTCAGACATTGAGCATATGACAAAGGATTAATGTATGAGACTTTCGGAATATCTACCTGAGGTACCTAAATTAGCTCAAACCATGATTAACATGAATGAGCAAATTAACTTTTTGGAATTAATGAAATCAAGTGGGGAAACTGGGTCAGCCCCCACTATTGGTTTAGACCACGTAGTAAATACCTGGGTACGTCACCAAATGGCCTATCGCCAACAATTGGTGATGGACTTGCAGATGTTATCCATGTCCGTAGAAGAGATACGGGCACCTTTGCACCATATTACTAGTGAGGTATTTCGGCGTGGGGTAGAATGGGTACCTCTTGTAGAAAACCCTGACCCTGAACAAAAGAAGCGTATGGAAGCGTTTTTAGATGATTGTAATATCTTTGACCAATCTTTAGAAGAAGTGTTAAAACAGTTCCACTTTGATGTGAATTGTATTGATGATGCATTTATTTACTTAGTAAAAGAGTATAAAGATGTTGATGGTAAATCTGTCAGGTCTAAGGTGAAAGAAATTCGTAGATTGAATCCTGCTTTAGTTGAGTTTGATTTGGATGCTGCGGGATTACCTAAAAATGCCCATTTCATGTGTCCTATTCATAGAGAAAAGATACATGAAGAACCTATGAAATGTGCGGATGAAAAATGTAAGTTAGAGTGCCAACCTGTGATGTATAAGTATTATCATAGGAATCAACATTTGTATTTATTCGATGGAGAAGTTATTCATATATCTAAATTCTCTCCTTCTGAAACTTATGGGTGGAGTCCAATCTTAACAGTGTTTGAAAAAGCTCTTACGCTAATTGGTATGGATAAAAACTTGTATAGATACTTCTTTGAACGGAAAATGCCAGCTAGCATGATGATGGTATTTACTGATGACCCTGAATCCTTGCGGAGAGAAAGGCAACATATTGCTGCTCAAACTCGTCTTGACCCTAACTATATTCCTATGGTAGCTGTATCTTCTAGGCAAAACAGGGGTAGAGTAGACTTGGTAAGACTCTATCACACCTTACAAGAAATGGATTATCTCCCTGTACGAGCAGAAATTAGGGAACGTATAGCTGCTATATGGGGTGTTACTCCTGCTTGGCAGGGTGCGCCTGAAGCTTTTGGTGGCCTTTCTACACAGACTCAACAGCTAGTAGTAATGAGTCGTATTGTGGAGGGTGACCAGAGACTATTCCATGAGAAAGTATTTCCCCAGATATTAGAAGCTTTTGGTATTACTGATTGGGGCTTGAAATTGCCTAACCCTGAGGAGAAGGCTGAAGCAACTAAAATTAGCTTTTCACAGCAACGGGCACAAGTTGTTAATCAATACATTGCATTAGGTTTTGATGTACGTCTTAAAGATGATGGTGTACCTTTGGATGAGGCTGAGTTCTTAGTCTTTGGTAAACCTGTACCAACAGCCCAAATGCAGGGTGAACAGATGGCTCTAGGCTTAGAGCAACAACAACAGCAAATGGAAATGATGCAACAGCAGCAACAGGCCATGCAGCAAATGCCACAAGGTGGCCCTCCTGGGGTAAATCAAGCCCCTGGTAGAACTGGTGCTGCCCCAGGTGGTGGAGAAGGTGCTGGGGCTGCTCCTACGCCTCCTATGCCTATGCAGAATATGTCGATGGAAAAAGACGCTACTAAATTCGATGGACGTACTGGAGGCATTACTCCTGATTATACTATGAAGGTTGCGGGAGAAGAGGATGATGTAGATGCTATTGCAGCCGAAAGAGCTAAAGAATTTGGCACTAAAGGATGGATGAAAGACTTATTTGAAAAAGGTTACCAAACTCCTCTATTAAAGGCGGTGAATGATGCAGGGACTAGAATGTGGTTTGCTCAGGACGGAATGGATTTTGTGGCTTACCTCAGCCCTGTGGGTGTCACTCACATAGAGAAGGCAACCTTTGGACAAGGCCCAATTTTTAATGCTCCTAAAGGCCCATCTGAAAAGCCGACTATAAGTTATAATCCTGCTGATGTTCATCAGGAAGAGGAACCAGAACGGAGGGATAATGCCAATCTCTAAAAGTGTATTATTATTGTTAGCTAAAATGAACCGTCCTGCTGGTGTGAGTGATGAGACTTGGGCTAGGGTAGATGAGTATTTAAATGGTGAGGGGAATACTTTCCAGCCCCATCAAGGCCATTTAGCAGGAGCAAGGGCTTTAGCAGACTTACATTGGGAAGCCACCAGGGGTAAAGGGCCACAAATAAATTTTGATGCTAAAAAACCTAATCCAGCTTATGGGAGGATGGGTAAGACGAAGAAGAGCCTTTCTCCCTGGCAAAAAAATATTACTAGCTCACGCTATAAAGACCACCATACTACACGGGAAAATTGGTGGAGTGATATAGCTCCATTATTTGTCCACCCAGATACTCCTGAACATGAAAGAGGATTGGTGGATACTTTAAGGAATAGAGTAATTCAACATGAAACCCCTGGAATGGCACGGAAAGAAAGGGCTGGTGAGGAGATAGGTTATCATGGTCTATCATATCTAACGGGGGAGGATTTTAAACCTATGGAAGATAGGAGTTATGGGGGGAGAAGGGAAGTTACTCCTGGGGATACTGTGCGTGGCCCAGAGGTAACTACCCCCGAACTACCAGCTTTTCCTGATTATCGTTCTAATGTTGATTGGCGACAGGAAGGACATTCTCAAACAGAAACTGAAAAAATACCTACAGATGTGAAAGCCCCTAAGAAAACTTCTTATGAAGGAGCGGTGCAGAAGCTATTAGAAAAGACTAGTGAGCGTAATCCAAAAGACCCAAATTTTATTCCTCCTCCTGACCCTTTGTTAGAACCTACAGATACAGAGGCTGTTCGTGATGAACTTAGGGAAATGTATTCTTTTAGGGAACCTAAAAAACCAGGGCAACATCATCAAATGTCAGCACCTGAAGCTGCTGTAGAACGTAGTAAACGAGCTAGAGAAGAAGAAGGTGTTCAAGGAAGATTGGATGATGCTCTAACTAGGAATTTTTTACGCCGTTATCCATACGATAATAATCCTTGGACTAATGTATATAATGAGAGGCAGGAGGGAATATATACGCCTACAGATGTAAGTGCATTTTCTTTACCTATCTCTCAGCGTGGAGGAGCATATAGTGGGGATGCTCAACTTACATCAATGGGTATAGCTAGGGAATATAATCCCCCTAATCAGGAAGAGATGAGACAAAATCTAAAACTTCCTAAACACGAAGCCATGTCTGCTGAAGATAGACGGGGCTGGGGAATGGAGAATAGTATGGAAAAAAATGAAGGGCCAGGAGAACATCCAAGAAGGCCACCTAAATGGGAACAGTTTGGTGACCCAGATTATAAACAAGACATAAGAGCAGAGAAACGTGAAAGGGCACAGATGAATAGACAAAAATTGCCTATGTCTACGTTAAGAGAATTTCAACGAAGGAAGTTAGAAACTCAACAAGGAGATATAGAGCGGGGTATTAAAGGAATGCCTGAATTATATGTGAATTATCCAGAACCTTCCCCACCTCCAGCTGGATTAAGTAGGTCTGGAATGTTGGCTTATTTAGCCCAACAAGGCGGTGAAAGACCTGACGTTCCAGGGGAAGCCAGTAAGATTCCTCATATTCCAGTAGATGCTAAACGGGCTTTTGATAGTGGATTTGGCATGAGGTCTTTTGGCCCTGAAGAGCATAAAACAGATTATCCTAGAAATAAAACGGAGTGGAAATTAACAAATGTTCAAAATTCGGTATCCAAGTTGCTTAAATTGGTTAAAGAGGGTGAAGGGGGTGATGGCGGTTCAGGCATTGGGGGACTCAACGGGGTGGTATTCACATCCACAAACGCAGGAATATTTACGCCTACTCACGGAGGCAGTAAATCCCACAAACAGCTCAAACGTAAAAAGCGAAGACACGATAAAAAACGACAAAAGCTGTTAGGGCGTGGGAAAAGCAATGGAGTAGAAAAATTTGAACGGTTTGTAAATGATTTATCACCTATTTCTAAAGCAGTGAATAGGCAGATGGATGGTAAACCTTCTGATATAGCACATAATCCACAAGATAATCTTATGAGAGTGGACTATAAAAAGTTGGGGAAAGATAGAGAAATAGGCACAGCTAATGAACCAAATGCTAGTATGTCTGGTACGAATAGTAAGATGGATGCTAGTGTGGGTGCTACTGAACCTGTATCTGAAGACCCTGGTGTATCTAGGCAAGATGTTCCAGCCCGAACACCTTGGAATAATAATAAAGCATATATGCAAAAAGCAGGGGTAGGAGGGTTTGTTAATATTGGCCCACAGCCAGACCAAAACCCCGAATCTCCTCCACCACAATATGTAGAGCGGGGAAAAGACCCAAATAAACCACAGTATCAGGATGTGAAAATGAATGATTTTGTAAATAGGGTAAAGAAGTATGACAATAAAGAGGATGATGGAGGAGTAGACCAAGATATGGGGGCTGCTGCTGGTGCTGCTAAGACCATTTTAAATGATTGGAATAGTGGTAATGAGAGAGGTATCTATAGACGTTCTGAAGAAGGGGATGATATTCCACCTGATGAAGACGAAAATTTAGAACCATCTGAAAGTGATGAAGTGATAGATGCTCTTGAAGATTTGCAAGCTAAGAAGAAAAAATATCTTGCAAAAGGGAGTGATAGGCCATTATATATGGCTTTAATGGAAGATTATGGCCTCGACATATAAATGTCATAGATGTGATGGGGCTGTATACATAAATGTTGATAATGATTTAACCTGTAGAATGTGTGGGGCTACCATAGTCTTAACCGTTAGGCGAAATGCTGATGTGCAGGGGATTAGAAAGAATATAGAAGAGCCAAAACAGATAGAGAGAATGGAATCAATGGGGATGCAGAGAAGGAAAGGGGGGCGTAGAAAATTCTTATGAGAAGAAGGAAAACTTTCACAGAAAAAACTGGATATTCAGCGAAAATCTTAATTCCAGGCTATTTAGGAGAAATGACTCCTGAAGAATTGAAAGTTATCAAACAAGAATTGCAAAATCGGTCAAAATTGAGGCATAGGTGGGGTTTTACAGAGACTGAACGTATTACAAACGCCAAAATTCAGAAAAAAGCTTTGGAGGAGGATAAGTGGAGTGAAAGCGAGGTATTTAGTGGAGCAGGCTCAGAAAAGTCAGATTGAAAAAGATAAGTATTTCTTAGAAATAGCACAAATGGTAGCTTCTAGAGCTACTTGCCCAAGACGCAAGGTAGGATGTGTTTTAGTAGATTCAAAACAACATATTGTAGCCACAGGATATAATGGAGTTCCTTCAGGTTTCACACATTGTACTGAACTTCCATGTGAGGGGGCACAATTACCCTCAGGAACAGGATTGGACTTATGTGAAGCCATTCATTCAGAAGTAAACGCATTCTTGCAATTACGTTCTGATGATGAACTAACTGCCTATATGACTGTAACGCCATGTTATACCTGTAGTAAGATGTTTGCGAATAGCAGTGTTACTCGTATTGTAGCATTGGAAGATTATGTTCATGAAAGAGGTAGGAAGCTCTTAAAAGAGGCGGGAATTGAGGTGGATATAAAAGATGGCGGATGAAATACTGGAAATGTTTCAGGCAGCATTTAGCTCCTCTGATGCAGTACAAATACTGCAAGAGGCAGGAGCGTCAAATATTCGTGCTACTGATACAGGGATTTCGTTTGAGCTATCATCTGGTGGAGGAAATTTAGATGCACTTTTGTTAAGGCCTTATAGAGAGCAAAGGAAGGGTTATACTAAGAGGGATGGTACTCAAGTTAGGAGTCATGTAGTGAATCACGGTGCGCCTTCAACTAATCAAATGTTGGAAGCTCAATTGAAAGATGAAGCAGCTACTACCAGACTAAAAGAGACTACCATTACTTCTTTTATAGAGGCAGCTTTAACAAATTTACCAGATATTAAGGTATAGGAGGAGATATGGACGTAAGTAAAGTAACACCACTACAGGAATATGTTATCGCCAAACATTCTAGAATGGTGGGGCGGGTATTGGATTTAATAGAGGCTGCTATGCCTGAAGGAATGCAGTGTGAGAAACTGAAAAAATTAGCACAAGTTCCATTATATGACTTTAGGAATGAGATATTGAAGCTAACGTTTGATAACGAAGTTCCAGAACTTGCTGAAGAATAATGAAAGTTTTTCAGAATATTTAGTATAATAACGTAGTACGAAAATCGTACAAAATATGCTGTTGGGGAGTCGGAGGTGGCTTAGACCAACTTCCTTGGCAAAATATATACGGATGGAGGTATATCATGGCTGATTCGGATATGATTGAACGGTTGGAAAAGCAGATTGAGGGTAGTAACCTCGCTCTTGCTGCCGTTGCCGAGGTGTTGCATAAGATGGACTCTCGACTTTCAAAGGCAGAAGAGGAAGATATAGAATTGTCTGAGATGGAAGCAGACGAAATTGAAAAGCAAGAAATTATCAAAGCTGTGGCTGGTGAAGTCTATGGCCTTATAAAGGCAGACTCAGATAACCCAACTGGTGCCCAGTGGGGAACTGATACTGACGTTAAGGCACATTCAATGACTGGAACTGGTCAGGCGACTGATAAAGAAAATGCTGTTACTGTTAATAGCAAGACTGAAGATGCAAACCGCACCATTCAAGCTATGCAGAAACAGATTGACTTGCTAAAGGAAAGTTTGGCAGAGAGTGGATATGACGTAGAAAAAGCTGGGTATGGAATGGCAAATCAGGAGGATGGGGAAGATGACCCTGATGCAGCTGAAGCCCGTAAACGGGAAGAAGATAAGGAAGAAGACCCTGATGAGGATGAATTCCCTCAATTTGAAGGACAGGTAGAACAGTTTGCCAAGCAGATTACAGACATACAAAAGGCTGTATCTAACAAGAGTGGCAAAATGCAGAAGATGATTCAAGAAGAGACTGAGAACCGTTTGCGAAAGATGGGGTTCCGTGAAGAGAATGGATTGAACAAACCCCAGGTTATTCGGTATGATGATGCTGCACTAGGTGTAGATGCTTCTACCCCTATTCGCAAATCTTCTAATCCCGATGAGACTGTTGACCAAATGATGCAACTATCCTATCAGGATTTGCGTCGGTTGCAAGAACAGGTTGATTCGGGTGAAACTGATGGAGTTCCACGGGAACTTCTAGGATATTAATTTAAATTCGATTTTAAGGAGAAACGATTATGGCTAATCCATCCCTAGCTGAGTATATATCTCAGTCACAAAGAGGGCTTTACCAAAGCGTTTTCGGCCCTGGTTTTATGAAAAAGGCTGGTGCTGGCATTGGTACACCGTTTACGGTTGACACTGCCACTGGCATTTTTAATACTACCTATGGACGAAAAGTTTGGCAGGCTCTGAATAACCAAACTCGTTTCTTTAATGCGGTGCCCCGAACTGTTTGGGGTAATACGGCTGGTTGGAGGGTACGGACAGACCGTGGAAATAACCGTTCTCGTCCAGTAACTGAAACTGGAAATATTCCAACCGTTGACATTTCTGACATTCAGACTGTATCGAGCTTGCCTCGTATAGTTTCCACGACTTTTGGTGCGTCCGTCAAGTCCGTCTTTACGGCGCAGTTGGAAGGTGGTGTTGGAGATGTGCTGGCGTTGGAAAATGAGAACGCCCAGCTTGACCACATTAAAGAGATAAATGAAGAACTTTTGGCGTTGGCAGCAGCCAGGGCTTCTGGCGGAACTGATGCCAGGGCTGACTTTGGCTCCACTAACGCAATTGCAAAACACTTCAAAATAGGTGACGAACTCAACCGTTATGATGCAACAGCTTCTGGTCATGATATTACTGGCGGTATAACCGTTGGTGGTGCTAATGGTACTGTTCATAGCGGTGGACAAGTTACTTTGGATGCCACTGGCTTGTCCGATGCATGGGCAGCTGGTGACATTGCTTATGTTTACAGCCGTGCTGGATTTACTTCCTTGGACGATGTTGTAGCAGAAGATGGTATGGCAGTTGGTGGCGGTGAGGCCCGTGTAAGGGCTTTCGACCTTTCCCTTGCAGGACGTACTGCGGGTG
>VTLG01003591.1_pt1 | contig 23567 bp, 43 predicted proteins | sample 4694571 | NCBI WGS metagenome assembly VTLG01 (sample SAMN12604809, study PRJNA352737) | marine metagenome | biome: ENVO:00000447; feature: ENVO:00000209|ENVO:00000569|ENVO:01000036; material: ENVO:00002151; isolation source: viral sequences binned using virsorter ...
GCTCTTATCCACCTGTGATGATAACCATCCGGCGCAGGGGGTGCATCTAAAGATGATGGTGGAGTCCAAACTTTTTTCTGAGTTGTTTTTTCTCTTGTCTGGCTCGCACGGGAAGTTCTTTTGTCGTCGTTTTTCATATGCTTATGCCTCCTTCGTGATTTTTAATTGTTTTGCATACTCTTCTAGTGGCACACCTAATTTTTTAGCGATTGCTACCTGAGAGGATGTGAGTCTCACGGTTTTGCGACCATGTTGTACACTTCGCTTCGCTGAAGCTACTGTTTGTGTAGGTTTAGTCGATTCCTGAGATCTAGTATTACCAAATTTATGTGGAAAGTCAATACGCATTCTTTTATCAACTTCTGCATAATATTCGTCGGATTTGGGATCAAATCCTTCTTCTTTAGTTAACTTTTCATGTAGATCCATAGCTGTATAAGTCATTGCATTATCTTGACCAAACCAGTCGTTTCTCTCAGCCCACGCTCGGGCTTTTGGATCCGTAGGTCCTGTCGGTGCAATAGCTTCATCTAAAGTTGCCTCTTTAACAACAGGTTGGTTTTTCATTTCCTCCTGTTTAGCTTTTAAGGCAGCTACTTTAGACTCTTCAACGCCAAGTCTAGCAATATCTTTTTGTGCATCAACTTCAGCGCCAATATCTCCAGCTTCTCTAGCTCTAATTAATTTAGCTTGAGCAGCTTGTAGTCCAGAAGTAACTCTGTTTTCAATAGCCGTTACATAACTTGGTTCTAACTTATTAAGTCTAGTTCTAATTTTAGAAGATTCTGCTTGAACACCTTTGGCATAATCTATAGCGGCTTCTTTTTGTCGCTCTGCTTCACGCCATTTTTTAGTTAATTTTGCGATTCGTTTTTGAACGCCTTCGCTATATTGTTCAAGTTCTTCTTTAGGTTTTTCTTCGGTTTTTGTTTCTTGGTCCGCGGCTCGTGGCTCTTCTTTTACTTCTTCTTCTTTTTTCTCTTCTACTTTTTCTTCTTTAACGGGTTCTTCTTTTACTTCTTCGACAACCGGTTCTACGGCTTCGACTGCTTCTTTTTTTTCTTCTTCAATATTAACTTCCGCGCCTGGGCCGGTTGTATCAATATCTACTGTTTTTTCTTCTACGTCTGGCATAGTTCCTCCTATGGTTAATTATGGTGAAGTACGGATTCCGGATCTGCAATAGTTCCTAGAACTTCGTCATCATTTAAGACACGAACTTCTCCGCCTTCGATGGGTAATCTTGAACCTGCGTAACGTGCAAAAATAACCCACTGTCCTTTTTTGCACCACGGTCCCGTTGGAAACTTCTCTCGATCATGATAGGCCAACGGACCCATTTTCAATACATAACCACAATTCGTGGCAATACGTAATTTATCGAGTGATTCTTGTGCGATTAAAATTCCACCTTTAGTTTTTTCTTTAGGTGTGAATGGTAGAACTAATATTCTCCAACCACTAGGTTCAGGTAATTGAGAACTTTGTTCTTTGATAGTTTCTGGATTTAAAGGTTCTTTTTCCTTTAAGGTTTGATACTTTTCTTCCAAAGCGTTTTTATGCTTTGGGACTTCCTTGTCCGATGTCGATAACGTTTCCTTGTTCATCTTTTTGCTCCTTCTGTTTAAGCAGGTTAGAGATTTCCTGTAACATGTACTGATAAGTACGCGCCTGTCCTAACATATACTGATATTTCTCCATATTGTCAATACCACCACTAATCATGGTATCTCCAACTCTTTGGAGATTATCTTGTATAAGTTTTTGTAATTTAGCAACAATAACTAATGGGTCCACTAAATCATTCCTTTATAATATTTCTCATAACTTTTATTTGATACTTTCTTACCACCTAAATCACTTTTAATGTGTGATCCAACATATTCTTCTGACGCAGGAATAGAAAACTCCTGTTGTGTAGTGTCTTTGTTAGATTTACCCACAGGTACTCTTGAATTGGCTATTTTTGGGTTCCATCTAGGGTTTACCATTATTTTTTCCTCAATTTTTTAATTTTTAACTTTTTTAAATAAGCTTTTGTCAAATCTTTGCCTAAAGTCGCTTTAACCTTAATAGTTGGTAAAGGATCTTTTATAGGTTGTTTATTTGGGCTCCACCAATTGCTCATTATTTTTTACCTCCGCCATTACGGAAGATCTGAGTTCCTTTTATACCAAAAACGCTCGCTACGACGAGAATCCATAAATTTGTGAACCATTTCGGCAGATTTGAAAAGTACTCAAAAAAGATCTCTATCTTCTTCATAGCTTCCGGATCCTCTGTCCACACCGACCAAGCGAGCACCACGATCGGGAGTGTTAAAATCGCAAGAACGATTTCGTCCTTGTAGTCGTTTTGCCGAGCTTCTAAAAGTTTGCCCTGGTAAGATTCCTCACCTCGGGCCATACGCTCTGCATGCATAAGTCTTGCATCAGACATAGCCATTTTTGTTTTTTGTCTATTTGCATAAAGCTTACTTCCAGCTTGTAATGCTATTTTTGCTAATCCAAACCAAGCCATATTAGTACCAAGTTACTGGTTTTTGTGGTCTAGCAGCTCTTGTTCCAGTTACAGGATTTGTATCTTTTTTATCCTTGTTTACTGCAACAGGTTTATTATTTTTATTTGCATCCGGTGTAGCAATCACTTTTGATTTGCCTAGCGGTGCATAACCTTTACCTACTGTCATTAGTTGCTCCTTCCATTAGTTCTAGGGCGCATTCGAGCCAATTTTTCTCTTGATTCGTTCGCCATTTCTTGTTTTTCAAGTGAGGTATCAGCTCGTAATTCAGCTAATTCTTCGTTCTGATCCAGTTTTTCATCTTGTACGTTCTGGTTCATCATAGCCTTCATACGGTCTAAATTAAGCTTTTGTTGAGCTTCTTTTCGTTTTGCATCATTATCTATTGCTTTAATTTCAAGTTCTCTTGATCTTAATTTAGCAATTGGGTCATGATCGAACTGAGAAGTAACCGCTTTTTCCTCTTTCATGAATTCTTCCATCATATCTGCTACTAAAACAGCTTTTCTTGCTTCAATTTTCTGTTGAAGGAACTGAACTTGCTGTTGAAGCTGCGGATTTTGTTGTGCAGCTTGCGGATTTTGCAACATTTGTTGCATTTGCGCTAATTGCTGCATTTCTTCTTTAAATTCTAACTCAATTTGTTCTTGTGCCATCAAAGAAATGTGTTCTAAACAGTTTTTTTCAATAACACCAGTCACCATTGGCGCTGTTCTAACCATATTTGTCGCTAAAAAGTTTAAATGCGCTGTAATATGCGCTCTATGATCCTGTCCAGGAAAGGCTTGGAACTTAATTCCGCCTAAAGCATCAATATGTTCTAATGCTGGATCTTTTGGAACCGGTCTAGGTGGTTTTTTTAAAATTAAATCAATATCTTTTACCCCTAAAGCTTCATACATATTTCTATAAACTTCATATTGGTTATGAAGATCTGGATTTGAAGTTGCCAATTGCAATTCCGTTTGCGCAAGGGAGATACGCTGAGTTTGACTAAAAATGTTTGGATCTGCAACTGGCAAAATATCTACTCTGTCATCAAAGTCCGTTTGCATAACTTTTCGTTGGCCTCCAACAACATCGTATGGATATACGGGTGGTAGATAAAGTTTAAAAACTCTTGCAAGAAGAGTAAATTCTTGTCTCATTGCAGCATATAATCTTTTATGAATTGCTGACATAACTCTAGAACCTCTTTCCAACATAGCTACGGTCGTACCCACTGCTGCTTGTTGATTCCCATCCCCTACTTGCAGGTCCGCTATGGAAGCGAATCGTTGTCCTGCTGATACTACGACCCCCATAAGTTGTAATAAAGTTTGAGAAGGTTCCTTAAAAGGAAGTGGCATGAAAGCATCTTTTAAATTTCCACCGGGTGCATCCACATCTCTGAATTCTCCAGGTTGAATAGCTTGTGCTTCATCTCTCATTTTAATTCCACGCATTTTAAATCCTGCGGGTAAATTCGATAATGTTCCTGCATCTAATAATTGTCTTAATGCAGCAGTTGCTGTTCTTGATAGTCCACCAATCATATGAATAAGACCAAAGCCATAAAAGCCAAGACCCGGTAAAAACTTAAAGTGAACAAAATATTGAATTTTAGTCTTCTTCATGTCACCAACTTCATAATTTCTTCTAATGGATAATATTTTTCTTGTCCCTTCTTCTAAAGTGACAATGTAAGGTAATTTAATTCCTGTTGGTTCGCCATTTGGACCTACATCTTCAAAACCTTCTAAGTTAAGATCAACATGGCATTCAAGAAGCGTATACATACGCTCTTCTCTTCCACGAGCTACACCTTCAAGAGCTCTTTCTTTTTTCTCTAGCTCAGATTCGTTCATGTAAGAAGGGTTTAATTCTAAATCTCTGTAAAACCCGCCAACTTGTTGTTTTCTTAAATCGTTTTCAGTCATTCGAATCATATGAATAATAGATTCACAATCATCTAAAGAAGTTGCCGTATAAGGAACGACTAAATCATCTGCAGGAACAAATTTAGAAACTGCTCTTTGCATAAGCTCATCATAATAAACTTTTTTAAATGCTGATCCGGATAAAGGTAAATAAAATAACATTTGATCAAATTCTGCATCATATTCTTTCATTTGATCTGTAATTTGGTAATTCATGTAGTCTCTTACACGAATTGCTTGTTGTTCTTTGTCTGGAGATGGAAATCCTACGGTTTGTGTTCTTACAGGTCCACCTGCAGGTAATAATTCTTTATAAGCTAAAGCTTGAAACTGTGTAACCGCTTCAGCAAGGACAGGGTGAGTTGCACCACTCGCACCTTTAAAAGGTTCTGATCTATCGTTGTAGTTGAAACCTAATAAATCTAATCCTGAAGTATAAGATCGTTCCCAATCTTTTCTTGATGTTTTATAATCTGTATAATTATTAAAAAGCTCATGTCCTAATGGATCTAAAACATCATCAGGTAATAATTCTGCTAAATTAGAAAAATGGTCGTTTCCTTGTTCTGCACTTCCAATAGAAGGATCAAAGTCAATATCAACACTACCATCTTCGTTTTGTTGAACGTCAATAGGTTGATCACTTTGTTGTTCAACTAGATCTTTATTTTCCTCTACTTGAACTTCTTCTGGATTCGGAATAGTTATTTTTTGTTTAACGTTGGGTAACGCTTTGTCAATCTCTGCCATTTATTCTCCGTTTGTAAGGTTCTACCCTTTTTATTGTTAATATTCAAGCCCTGTGACATGGGTCCTCGCTTTGGAGGTACTGTATTTGTTAGTTTAGTCAATGTCGTAGTCCAAATCATACCAATCTGGTGGTTCATAATCAGGAGCCACGTCTTTTGGTTTTGTTCCTTTTTTATTGTGTATCTGTTTAACGGTCTTTTTCTTCGCAAAAGCTTCTAATTCGGTTAAATCAGACAGAGCACTATCCACGGTACTTTCAGAAACATCAAGTTCAACATCTTCTGGAGTTAGTTGATGAGGTGTTTCTTCAACTACTTTTACTTCAGATTTAGTTTTATTTCCGGCATATTTTCCTTCGTCAATAATCGTTGGAGCTTTGTATTCAAGATCGTACTGTCGATGAAAAGCTCCGCTTTTAGTATCTTGAGGAATATATTTTGATTGCCCTACGTCCTGTGCCCCTTCAACTGAAAATCTTACGTTTTTTGTATCCATATCATAATGCATATAAACATTATCTCCAGATTCCAGTTTTCCTGACATAACAACTTCTCGTTCCTTAGTCGCTAAAGCTTGCGTAGCATCTTCACCTTCATTCCAAAGTCGTTTAGCAAGAAGCTGAACCCATTTTAATTTGTTTCCAAGACCTTCAAGAATGGGTCCTGTATATTGTGCAGCGGCTTTTGTTGCAGGTGCTGCGATTTTAAAATATTTGCCAAGAATAGGAATCATTGATGCCATAGCAACCCCTTTTAAAAAAACTCTTTTGCTTGGATCTTTAGGTCCTTTGGCAAAACCTACACGGCCGCCTTGGTTGAACATCGGTTGGTTTACATCAAACTGTTCTTGTTGTGCTCCTGCATAAGCTTCTTTATCCATTAATGAAGGCATCATTCTTTCCTTTTCAAAATGTCCTTCTTTGTACATTTTATATAAACCTTCTCCACCTAAAGCCAAAAGACCCAGGGGTTGTGCAACTCTTGCAACTCTTAATGCCATTTGTGTAGGCATTCCTAAATTTAAAAGTTGTTGTACAACTTTTTGTGCACCTCTATTCTTCATTCCTTTAGTAGCACCTATCGTTGCTCTTACAAGTTCTGGTGCCAATGCAGCTTCTACTTCAATTCCCATTCTATCGGTAGCCTTTTTTGGATCAAAACCAGCTCCGTATGTTATTCCAGCAATACCTGTAGGACCTAATGCTCCCATTATAAATCTTCCAAATGCTTTTCCAGTCATACCTAGCGCACTTCTAATAGGACCTCTAGTTTCAGGAACTTCTTTTGCAACTTTAGCAAGAGTTCCTTGAGGATTATTATCCAACTTAGATGAAATACATTGCATAAGCCCGCTTCCTACTTTTAAACCAATACGACCTCCTTCTGCTGCCGCTGGACGACAACCTAACACTCCTCCTATTTTTAATTTTAGTGCATCTGGAGCATTAGAAAGATCATTTAATAATTTTTGAGTTAAAGGTCGCGCCCCAGTTTTAATAGCCACTCCTTTTTCGGCCACTTCTAAAATATCCTTTTGTGCAGCTGGAGAGAATTGATCAAAATATTTTACTGTTTTTCTTGGATCACCACCTTTTTCAATAAATGGAACGTCTACTCCTGGATTGTTCTTTTGAAATTTTGCTGCTGTTTCATTGTAAGCATCAACTTTACTAAAATCTCCTTTTAATGCTGCTCTTAATGCAGGACCAAATTTTCTGTCCACTCCAATTCCTTTTGCATCGTTGACAGATTTCTCAAGAATCTGAAATGCTTCGGTATAACCGGGTGCTACATCAAAAGTAGCCGATAAACCTACAGCATGATCTAAAACTCCTTTGATGCCTCTAAGTTTGTTTTCTAAATTTCTAGTTGAACCTGGAGGAAGTTTCATTAAGGAATCTCGAATACTATATTTATAATTTCTCAACGTTCCTTCTCTAAAACGAAAACCTTGAGATTGAGAAGTAATATACTCCATAATGTTTTTAAGATTGTTTCCTGTGGGTGGACTCCACTGAGTTTTTAATCCTCGAGGAATTTCTCTTGCATCTTTTAATGCTTCTAGATACTTAGCCACATCGTCTGATACTTTGGTCGCCTTATCTAATTTACCTGCATCACCAGCCCTAGCAAAGTCCTTGCCGTGTATTTTGCTTGTTAAAGCATTCAGTGTAATACTAGGATTAGTTTTAAAAATGTTATTAATTTTAATTACTTTTTCTGCTGATTTATAAAGTCTTGTTTTAGTAGAGCCCGGTGTTGCTTGTATTACAGCTCTTACCGGTTGAGTTACTTTTCGAGTATAACGTTTAAATTCTTTTAACTCATCAGCGTTAAGAATAGTTTTATCAACTTTTAAAGAATCCAAAATTTTCTTAGTAGCTGTTCCTATAATGTTATCTTTACCTGGATGAGACTTGCCTCCGGTATAATAATTTCTAATTCTTTTTAATAAAGAATGAGTCGTTTTATCTTCCTTCTTTAAAAGAGTAACATAGTTTTCGACAGTAGGGTTTTGTTTCCAATTTTCTAAAAACTTAATCGCTGCTCTCCATTGTGAATCATCTCCACCTTTAAATAAAGTGGCAGGAAGATTAAACTCTTTACCCCCGATAGTAAGCGTCTTAAACTTCGTTGTACCTTCTGGATTTTTCATTCTCCATGAATGTAAAGATTTAATTTGGCCTTTAACTTTATCTGTAAGTTCAGACCATTTTTTACCTTTTAAAAAATCACCATATTTTTGTGCTGCTTCTATATCCGTATATTTAGTCGCATAATGCGTAACACCCGGTTCTACGAGGCCGCCGGGTTTCATTCCGACTCTTCCGCCCATATTGTACGGTTCACGGTCCGCGATTCGCGGTTCTTGTGGCATGGATCGTGGATCGGGGCCCGCGGGTCGCGTGAGCCATCTCATCATTTCATTGTATTCGTGAATTTTCATTATATGTCCAAGATTCGTGCTAGGCCGCCTTGATTAAAAGGAACATCATCATCAAGAATTCCTTTTTTGCCAAGATCTAATAATTCATCAAAAGATTCATCTCCACGAAGCTTCTTTTTTCCAGCTTGCCACCATTTTTCGTTAGGGTTAAAGTCTGCTTTAATCACTTTTCTCTCATTTAGATATTTTTGTATAGCTTCTCTTTTTATTTTAAATTTTTCTGCTTCGTCTGGAAGACGTTTCATAACTTTTTGAAACCCTCGAGTAAGAGAGTCCATAATCTCTTTAAGATGTCTAGTTTCTTTTAAATATTTATATGCTGTTGGTAATTTTGTTATCGCCATTAGTAGTAAATCCTTTTACCCCTTATAATCTTCTCATCTTTATAATCTTCTGGATGAGGAATCAAGCCCCCTTGTCTAAAACGCATAACGGCTTGCGTCATGGAATCCACCAAGTCATCATTATCTCCGTAAGGGAATGCTGCGCATTCCTCAATTACTTCCTGTGCAAACTCTTTTTGAGTGGGCGCCCATATGGTCCCGCTTTCAAATAGCGGTGCGACCGAGTTTACTCTTGTATGCTTATCATTTCCTTTACTTGGAGTAAAGTTAATAACTGGGATCCCCATATTTCGTAATTCATATGTTAAAGGTAAGCCTGAGGCCTTTGCTTCAATCAAAACTGTTTCTGGTTGCCAATAATCATATTGTTCTTTTGCTTTTCTTCTTAATTCTGGAAATTCATATCGTCCTTTAATAGCATCAACTAAAATTAAATTAGCTGGAGAATCCTCATTTTTTCTAAAAACACCCCAAGTCGTAATGGCACTATAGTCAGCAGTTTCTTTTTTCATAAATGCTGTATCATATGACTGTATGACATGTTCAAGTTTTGGCATGAAACTGTGTTCCCATTTCTTCCACCATTCTCGTTTAATAATGGCTCCTTCTTCTGAAGTTGGGTTCTGCATCCATTGTGCGTTCCATTTACCAAGTGATAATGAAGCTTTGACGGTTTCTAACTCGTCTAACTTCCAGTATTCCGGCCATACTGGTTTACCACTCGGCATAATCGCCGGAAACTCGATAAGTTCCCACTGATCAGCCTTAGCTTCTTTCTGAGCTTGCATAAGCATGCCTGTTAAGTCTTTGGTATTCCAACGTGTCATAACGCATACAATTTGTCCGCCGGGTTGTAGACGTTGTCGTGGTCCTGAAGTATACCACTCGTAAGCTTTTTCCAATGCTCCAAGATTCATCGCATCTTGCTCTGAGTGTGGATCGTCAATGATAAGGAGATCCGCGCCCCGTCCAGTAATGGCACCACCAACACCTGAAGCAAAATACTCGCCTCCTTGTGCGGTTTCCCATTTACCTGCGGCTTGTGAATCTTCCCTTAGTCTTGTTTGAAAGATTTCCTGATACTCTTCCGAATCAATTAAAGTTTTAGCCTTACGACCAAACTTAATTGCTAACTCCCCTGTATGGGTTGTTTGGATAATCTTTAGTTTCGGATTTCTGCCAATCATCCATGCCGGAAGCAAAGATGAAGCAAATTCAGATTTAGTATGCCTTGGGGGCATATTAACAATAAGTCTCTTAATTTTACCATTGGCCATATCATCAAATTTTTTTGCAATAATTTTATGATGGGGCCCCTGAATGAATTCAGGCCACATATGCTTTACAAAATTTAGAAAATTTTTTTGGGCTAGAGACTGTTTCTTTTTTTCACCATACTTGAGGTACATCTTATAAAAGTCTTTTCGTACATCAGGAGGTAATTTTTTAATTTTTTCTAAGTCTATCTGCATATATGGGACCCATAATGATTTTACAGGCTAAAACCGTCTAAATCAAGGACTAAAGGGTAAAGTTTGGGACCCCTATTTCATATATACTAATTGGTTTTGTGTGTGCTGTGAATTCTCAAGCTGTCGTGGTACCTCTATTGATCCGAGATCCTCGGCCCGCGGAGCGGGAGCGAAGCGACCGCGACGCGCGGCTCGTGTCGCGCCGGAGGCGCGACACAACCTGTAATTGATGCATAAACTGCATACGTATATTGATTGAATTAATCTAATAATGTCATGTAAGCTTTAGGATTTAATCTACTAAACTTATCTAATCCTTTTTGCATATCAGTATAGTTCTCGTCCTTCTCATCTTGTTTGATCTTATCATACAACGCAGCTTCTTTAGCTGTTAGCCACATTGACATATGACTAAAAGGATTTGTTCTTATTATATTTCTGTCTGCCATAATAATTATCCTATCATCTCCCATAACCATTGTCAAGTACGAGCCGCGCGCCGCGAAGCGGCGCGCGACCTTTAGTTATGGACGAACTAAACTTGGATTATTGAATTGTTCTTCTGTGAGTGGGAGTTCTTGTTCAGTTAATCTATTGTACCAATAGAATGGAGAGCCGTCACCATAGTATCTATCTAACTTAACCCACGCATTTTCTTCTGTCAGTTTTATTGGCTCAACTATTCTTCCGAAGTGATTGACAGCTTGTTCACCAAACTTCTCAAACCAATCTCGTTCACATTGCATTGAACACGCATTGCCACCGAGATAATAGAATGAAGAACGTCTACGAGTTTGATAAAACTTATTTCCTTTCGTTCCTCTTATTCTGTCTTTAGTTCTATAAGTATGACACTTAACACCTTGACAATATTTCATAGACATTAATGCACACTCTCTTTCTTCATTGCTTTAAAGTCTTTAAACTCGTCCGATGTTCTGACCATGTTTTTAATTTTAGGAAGAATTAAAAGCATCATAACCCACTCAATTTCTTCGTCGGTCAAATGTTCATCAAGTGCTTGAACTCTTTTTAAACTTTCTTCCGCACTTTGTCCTCTACCTTGCCAAATAAAATCAACCGCACTCAAAATTTTTGAGTGCAGCCATTTTGGAAGTCTGTCGTCAACTGTTCTGTTTATTTGTTTAGGCATTTAACACCTCATACTGTCCAGTTGCAGTTCGGTAGCCATTTGCGTCCACATCAAAATATGTCATACAAGGAATTCCCTTTTTTGAATTCCAAGTTTTACATTGGCTATCCCATTTTGCTCGTCTTGTAATTGTTTTCTCGTGTTTGTGGGCATAGTATTTAATTGTGAAATAAACATCTATGTCAAACTTCTGATTAAAATGGGAGTTCATTTGCCTCCGCTTTCTGTCTTTCTAGTTCAAGAATTTCTTCCTGAATTTTAGTTTTAAGTTCGGTCAACGCAGATATCTTAGCAGTTGCAACCAACTCTTTTATGCTTTTATCTAGTGTGTCTTTCATTTGTTCGTCCTTTCTTGTTTGTTATTAATACTGGGATATTATACTAAATATCCCAGTATGTCAAGTCTTATTTTTGTGCTTGTTGTTGGTTATATTTTAACCTAGCTGCTATTTTCTGCTCTCTTGTTTGAGTTTTATTCTTCATACTCTTTAACATTTCAGCAGCATTTTTTGGATTGTAAAGAGTTAAGCCAGTTGAGTTAGTTCTGATGATTTCAGCTTCATCTAATTTCAATCCGCTTTCAGTTGCAAACTCAATCGCTTCGTCGAGATATTTATATCCTTTCACTACATCTTTAACGAATTTCATTTGAGTTAAAACACTCTCAATCCATTTTTGGTGGCAAGTAATTAAATGTCCTTTAGCTGATTGCCAGAACATCAAGACTTGATACTCGTCTTTAGTACAAGCAATAGACCTATCTCGGCAATATTCTCTACCGATTAAATCTAAAACATAATCATTGTTCCACTCTCTTGAATATGAAGTTTGATTATCTCTACCACCATTAGTTCCAAGATACTTGTTATTTGCATCAACAAACTTTGTTTGGTGTGGATTTCTTTCCTTGTCTTTCATCTCAATATTAATATCGGGATTACAACCCTCTCGCCCTTTTAGTTCATCTCTAAAATAGGCATAACCAAAATCCTCATCACGAGAATTTTCATCACCATTAATATTGCCATTTAAACGAAAATCAAAATGACTTTCAATATATTTATCTTTCATAATTGGTTTGTCATTTTCATCTCTACCCTCTACTTGACCTTGATAGCCAAAATGGAAGCAACTATCTTTCGCAATAGTGTCAACATTTTCAAATTTGTTTTGTAAATGATATGCCATTTTAATATCCTCAGGTGTATAGTGTCGGCTCACTATTTCTTTTGCAAGTTTCCAAGTTTCATCTTGCAAAGGTTTCATTTCTTCCCTTGCTTGAAGATACTTCTCTTTCTCTTGCGTGTTTTCTGCTTCAAGATGTACTCGCATACGATTTGCGATTTTATTTCTGTACTCTTGATTAAGTCTTATTCTACTCATTAGTTTGTCCTTTCTGATTGTTATACATAAAAAGATTTTTAAACTATTGACAAAGGTAAGTCAAGTATTATATAAGATATTGTATGAATAAATTAATTTATACAGAATGCACAATTTGTGGTTGTAGCCCTAAACCTGATGAATGGTCAGGGCAAGTAATAGGAGTTTGCTTTGATTGTGGATAGTATTTGGTTTTATCCAATAATGTTTGTTACCTTTATGGTAATATTATATTGGTTTAATTAAACTTGAACCCTGATCCAATGAATCTAGGGCGCTATGTCGTATCCGGACTATGCATTGGATCAGGGGTCAAGCAACTGGGAACCATAGCGCAAATCAGTTTTGGCGCTTGGCCAAACTTGAGCCGAGATCCATCTTTAAACTGCACATGCATATCACGTGCTAGATGGATCTCGGGTCAAGCAGAGAGAAAACTGGGCAGACTAAACCAGCAATGGTAGGGAGTCGTAATCCTGTATTCTCTGCAAGGCCACTTTAGAATGATTCTAAACTGGTCGCCTGATCGTATCGGGCTATATCACGGGTCGCGAAACATAAGAGTTTGTACAGTGATGAGATCTCTGAGCTGTACCGCCTGCGAGACATTAGAATCATTCTAAAGTAGAAAGGAAAATATGAAAAAATTCACAATAGAAGTTAGCCACGCGGCCCCGGGCCAGCTGGCAACCATTGCAGCTGAGCTGAAGATCATGAGCAATGGCTGGACGAAGTACGGTCCGCGGATCATGATCAACGGTCACAAGCTTCAAGCACCAAGCCTTCGAATACCAGGGACAGGCCGCAAGCGCGGACCGCGAAGCGGCAAGCCACAAGCTCGCCACAATTGGATGATATAAGATATTATGTTAATTAAAAAAGCTAAAGAAATAACCGGCGGCCTGACGTATACAACCAAGATGCCCGGGCCGTCGTATAACACGCCAGCAAGCAGGTGCATCACAGGTGCCAAGCTGCGCAAGGTCCGCGGATCGGTGTGCGCCAGCTGTTACGCTCTGAAGGGCAACTACAAAAGATTTCCAAAAGTTGAAGAGGCCCTAGAGAGAAGATTCCAGAGCCTCAAGCATCAAGCATGGGTCCCGGCTATGGCAGCCCTAATCAAAAAGCACAAATATTTTAGATGGCACGATGCAGGAGACATTCAGTCGATGGCCCATCTAGAAAATATTTTTGAGGTTTGCAGGTTAACACCGGATACCAAGCACTGGATGCCGACCCGCGAAGCGCGGTTCCTGGCCCTGATGGACCCGGACATAGTTCCGTCAAATTTAATCATTAGAATGTCTTCACATATGATTGATCAGCCTCCAGTAAAATTCTGGCCCTGGACTAGTACAGTCACATCAGGCCACGACGCCAGCTGCCCGGCCCCCAAACAAGGCAACAAGTGCGGAAGCTGTAGAGCATGCTGGAACAGGTCGGTCCCGACCGTAAGTTATGGCAAGCACTAAGTCATGTTTAGAATTCAATGGAAATGGAAGTATAGTGGATATCGAAGGCCTCAAGCAGCGAGCGCCACGAACCACGAGCCGTGGACCGAGGCCCAAGCGTCAAGCACCAAGCTCCGCGAACCACGAACCACAAGCATCAAGCCCCAAGCGTAGAGGCTCAAGCCTCAAGCCGTGAGCCGCAAGCTCGCGGACCGCGGATCCCTCATAAAGTTTCGCGGATCGTTGACCGTGCGTCTTTACTAGGATGAAAGAGTTCTTTGGATGAGTGATATGGAATGCAATTTGGTGTGGACTTAGTCTTACAGAATTACTTCGAGCAACTTTTAGTTCAACAGTAAAAAAGTGTTGATTAGTATTGTAACCCAATAGATCAGGAGTACCGAATACGCTGCTATTTTCCAGCCTTGTCCATCTAATTTGTGGTGTAATTCTTTTAAGCTCATTGTAAAATTTGGACTCTAATTTCATACTTTTTAAAAGTAGTCAAGTCTTTTACAACTTCTTCTTAAGTGCACCCATTTTCCATGTTTGAGGTGCAATCTCAATTACAATTCTATGTGATTCTCTCTGTCCTAAAATATTATTTTCCATCAAACTTACAGACAAAATATCAAAATAACCATCTGGTGATCTATACTCACCACGAGGTAATTTAACTTGTACTCTGGCGTTCTGGGCGACAGGAGATTTATTAAATTTCTCTAACTGCTCTGCTAGTAACTTTCCACTTATCATGCATTGACTTCTACACTAGACTACTCTATATGTCAATACATGGGACAGGTCACAAGACTAACAGAAATGCAGATGAAATTTGCTCATGAAGTCGTGAGCAATGAAGGCAGAAAGAATGGCACAGAATGTGCTATCTCAGCAGGCTATGCTGAAGACTCGGCAGGAGTCAGAGCCGCTGAATTACAAAACCCAAAGAAATTTCCACTTGTTGTTAAATACATTGGTGAACTCAGAGAAGAATATCAAAAGAAATATGCTGTGACATTTGAACGTCATATTGCAGAGTTAGGCAAACTTAGAATGGAAGCGTTGAAGAAGGGAGCCTGGAGTGCTGCTATCAATGCTGAGGTAGCGAGAGGTAAAGCAGCTGGATTATATATTGAACAAAAGATAATAAGAACAGGTAAGATTGATGACTTATCTGAAGCTGAATTAGAAAATAGAATGAAAGAAATTATAGATCAGTATGCACCTATTTTAGAAGGTGTTGAGACTAAAGATCTAAAAGAAAAGGTCAAAGCTAAACAAAAGCAGATTAGGCTTGAACCAAAACATAGCACAAAAGAACAACCGTTAAAGCCGCTAAAGACCATAACAGATAATAAGGATGATTCATCTACTTCTTCTTCCTAATCTTACGTTTGAACTTACGTATATTATTCTTTAAATCCATTATTTTCTTTCTAGCAGATCTCTTCTTCATTAGATCTTATACATCTTTTTCACGCATGCCCAAGGGATCATAATTCTATCTCCAAAAGTATAACTACCATCATCGTCCTTATCATAGGAAGCAAATACCTTAACATGATGTCTATCTTTAGAAAATAACCAACCTTCATTAACGGGACGTGCTAATTTCATTTTATGAAACTCTTTTTCATCTGCCCAACCTGAATCAGATATAATATCAACCCACTCAATCCTGTACTTTGAAAATGGGATATCGTTCTCTGGAGTACTTCTTGCGAGTCTCCTTCTTGTCATGGGTTTTCTTTTTTTCGGTTTTCTTTTTCCTGCCATAGTAATAGTCCGGATTGTGGATCCTGTTAAACATATCAAAAAAGTTTTCCTCAGTCATTATTTAAAACTATATATACAAAAAATATAAAGACTCAAATCGATAATTCTTGCCACATTTATGCCACAATTGGCCGTGCGACCCCTAAAGGGGTTTTTCAAAATTCAATATGGCATTTCCCAGTTTTTGTCAAAAAGGGGTCGGAAGGGTCGGAGATTTGAAAGAGGCTTGTATACCAACACTTCTGGAAGGTTTCTAGGGGTCGGAAATGGGGTCGCACGGGGGTCGCACGGGGTCGCATATTTGCCTTTTTCTATATATAACATAGGATAGTGCTTATATAACATGGTAATTCCCATAAAATATGGAGTCGCATGCGACCCCTATGCGACCCCTATGCGACCCCTCTAGGGTCGGACAATTGGTGCCACATTTATGCCACAATTGGCTTTTGAGCTAAATAGTATTGATCAACTTTTCGTAGAAAATCGTGTTGAAATTTTATGAATTCTTTTCCATCTACTACAAATTTTTGAAATAGATTGTCTTTAGTACACATTAAAATGACACCTTGCGTGATCTTAGTATTGTAAACATGATTATGTGCCATTGCATACGCTGCTAATTGCATGAAGTAATCTGCTATCCATTCTCTACGTTTCGGTTTGTTGCTTTGTTTGAAATCGCAAATACTTTCTTGACCATCATAAATGCCAGCTAAGTCAGTAGCACCTGCATATAATCCTGGGTAATATAATGTTACTTCACTACCCCAAATTTCTTCAAGGTCCGCTAGTCCCCGGTCCACGATCATTTGGGCCATGATCCGCGCTGCTTGACCCACGGGTGTTAGGTCAATTCGTTTCTTACCTAATAAGTGATCCTCCAAGTAAGCATGCATGGCTGTTCCTCGTTCCGCTGCTTGGTCCACGATCCGCGTTGCTTCATCCTCGCCTACTCGTGTTCTCCATGCGGCTAGACTATCGCGTTTCTCCTGGCTCTGCGTTGCGGACAATATAGTCGTCACACTCGGTAATTTTTCTTTTCCTAAATCATAGTGCCGCGATCCACGGACCACGGATCGTGAGCCGGCTGGGTACGTGAATCTTTTATTCCATTTTATAGTCGGTTGATCAGCCATTTAATTCCTCTCTTAACATAATCTTTTATAAATTTATTAAAAAAATAACGAATGACTCTCATCACAATAAGGATCGGAGAGCTTAAAACATCGAATAAAATCAATGACATATCCACCACCAGGTCTAAGGCGTTGTCGCTATTCATCGCCTTTTTAAATCGTCTTTTAATCGAGGGTAGAGTCATGAGTTAGAAAATAATATCCATTACAAGATACAACGTGATGAAAATAAACATCGCGGTCATTTGTATATCATAAGGGAAATTCGTCATGGACTGACGTGTAGCACGAGTCTTAAATAAAAGCAACTCGAAGGTCATCGAAGAAGTTTTTTTCTAATTTTACCTCGAACATAATCTGGGTTTCTTCCCGCAAGTTCACAGATAAGACGTAAGTGTGAACTATCACGAGTTAAAAATTCTACGGCTTGAGACCTATCAATTTTTTCGACATGGTCCGAAAAGACATCATGAATTGCTTGTGCTAATACAGCAGTAAAAAGCTTGGTTTCTGGGTTTGGCCTACGAGTCGCATAAGCAGGACTTGCTGTTATCCAACGGGATCGAGACATTAGTGTATGGTCTCCTCTTCATCATCAAAATAGGGTTTTATCTTGTCTTCTGAATCCAGAACCGTTTGCAGCATGCTGTGAAAGCCATCCTCACTTAAGGTTGTTCTATATAATCGTATGGCAATGGCCATTAAAGTCCCTGCAACCATCTGTGGCTCATAATCTTTCATATGGTCAACCGCTTCTTTAAAAATTTTATTATAAATATCTTGTAGTTCTTTTTCTTTATCTTTAGTCTTGGGCATCTTTTAAAAACCTTTCTGTATTTAGGGCATTAAGAGTATCATTTTCTCGATAACCATTCTCTTTGGCCCAGTCTTCATGGCGTTCATAAATCATTGTTTTTTCTCTCTTACCTCCCCAATTGTTTGCTTTTCTTTGTTTTTCTCTTTCATTAAGTTTTTTGTTTAAGCTTGAAAACCAGCTTTTTGTTTCTAGCATTGATTTTCTTTGTTTTGCTTTTTTAATTTCTCCCCAGAACATTTTATTTTTCACGTAGTACTCATGATATTTAGCTTTAACATATGGACGTGTACGATATTCTCGCATATAATCTTGGGTCCATTTTTTTCCGTGTTCTGTTTTACGCCAACGTTCGCGAGCAATCTTTCTACTTTCATAATATTTGTGCATTAAAAGTCAGCATCTCTCATTCTTTCCAACATCGTGCTAATTTGTTGTGCTAGTTTTTTATTGTCCCCCTTAACTTCTAATATTTCTTGTTCAAGATCTATAATTCTTTTCTGCAACTCTGCATTTTCTTCAACTAAAAATTTATAGTCAGGATCTCTCCAATAATCTTTAGATCGTAAAGCGTCGTCTAGATTAGCAATTTTATTCTTAAGATCATTTATTTCTTCCTTTGCAGCTTTCATTTCAGGTGAGTTCATACCTACAGCTTTAACAAGAGATGTTTCTAGTTCTGCATCGTGCACCATTTGTCTAACGTTTTTAACGTCAATAACACTCATCTTGTATTTTTTAGCAAGTTCGTCTATCCTAATTGACCCTTTATTTTTTTCTTTTACCAACTCTTCGTACTTTGGCACGAATCTCCTTTCTTAAAATCTTTATTCTATGTTTTAATCCATCTATTGTTGTGTGCATCCACCCACAATCATGAGGTCCTATTTGTGAATAAAAATATTTAATTGTTTTCTTTAAAATCTCTATTTGTTTTAATCTTGTCATAAACATGTCTCTTTATATCTTTATCGGTTTGCATAATGGTTAGCACATCCACACCATTATAGGCTTTAACATATGCATTTTGTGATACAGCAATAGATGAACCTGAGGCCAGTAAAGCAAACTCACTGCAACTAGAGCATGTAATTAAGATAACGCAGAGCGTGAATATTTTTTTTATCATTTTTAATCTCTCCTTGGTTATCGCATGCTTGACAGTTAATGACCACCATTAAATCCGGTCGACTCGCGTCTTCTTGAACCTTCCGGTAGCCATTACCTTTGCAGGCAGGACAAACTATCTTACTGTGGTTTATCTTTACCATTTTTATCTTTAGGTACTTCTTTTTTCCAAGATGCAATTCTAGCAATTAAAGCCGCTACTTCAATGTAGGGTTTTCTTCCTAAATATTCTAAAAATGCCTTACGATCTTCTTCTGTTATTTTATACATCTTTGTCTACCTTTCCATTTAGTCTTTTAACTTCTTTGTTAACTAAAATATTAATGGTTTGACTCCGACTCATTACAGTGTTTGGTGTAATGACTCTTCTTAATTTATCTATCTTTGCATACGTATCTTTTGATAGAGAAACATTTTTATATTTACTTATGTCAGTCATCTGTTATATTTTCCTTTCCATATTGTTTTATAACTATATAGGATATTATTCATAAATTACAAGTTTGTCAATGAAATATTTACTAATTCTATGGGTGTGTTCTGCGATAAATGCGTCGTGTATAGTACCTCCTATAACAACTCCAGAAACATATAACAGCCATAATGAGTGCGTATCGGCGGGGTATGTACAAGGCTTTAATGTGTTTAAATCTATAGATCCAATCGTTGCTGAACAACAAAGACTTTTTGTAGCTTTTCACTGCGATCAAACACCTAGTATTTAATTCATATCAACCCCCGTAGTTTCCGTGCACGTACTCGTACGGGAGCAAAGGCTCGATCGCTACTTCCGGCTCGTCACCGAAAGATCTTAGCTTACCTCAGTGACTCTTTAGCGCGAAGCATTTAGGTTTGAGGCTCTGCCTTTTATCATCGAAATTCTATTTACATATCCAACCCAACAGTAATTTACCATCGGCATTGTACCATCCTTGCAGTTTAGGATCGTTATTTCGTTCATTGTAATATTTCATATTCACATCTACCCAGGCATTAGCAATTCCATCGCAATTTCCAGTGTGCTTAATTTTAATTTTTTCTATGTCTATTCCATTTGTACTCAACAGTAGTATAATGACTATGTATTTCACTCCATCTCCTTACGGCGTTGTACCACAATTCTTTAGCTTCTTCAGTTCTTTCTTTATCCCATTTCCGGTATGCTTTATTGATTTCTTCCATGCTTAATTGTATTTTCCATTACAAATAAATCTTATTAATTTATGTCCCTTTTTATTAATGTAAGAAACTTTGCCAGTAAATTTAGGAGTTTTCAGTAATAAACTCTTTACCATTTTCTTCCAGCTCATGGCTTTAATCGTTTCCTCGGTCCCCGTTCCGTGATCCGTGATTATATATGTGTATCTCATAATTTCTTTATCCTATATAGTGTAAGATAGTACCAATTGCAAGTATAAAAAATAAAATAATATCAACCCAGAATAGAAATATAATAACATTAAAAAACACTAGATTAATATGTCTTTTAATTCAAAGGTTAAACCTTCTAATTCAGAGGGTTTTCCATTAGGATATTCAGGAAAAATCATGTATTTCTCCCCTGTTTCTTCGTTCGTGCACCCTGCAACTAGCCAATCCCATTTAAAATTATTATCTTCCACAAATTCTCTCATCACTCTGTAGGTTTGGTCTGGGTGTTGAGTTAATAATTCAGTCTGGCATTCGTCCATGGTTTTAAACCAACCCTGCATTTCAAAATTTTGTTGTGTGATAACCGGATCACTTCCAACTAAATAAGCTAGTATTAAAATTTTGTACATTAGAGAACACGCCTTCTGCCCTGTCCTTTATATTTTTTCTTAGTGTTGTGTTTATTGGGTCTTTTGGCGTGACGTCCAGGCCTTTTTCTAGGTCTCTTTTTCTTATAATTAGAAACCCCAAATAGAGGCTTCTTCTTACGAGCCATGATCTTCGTCTATAAGGGTATCTTTACCAATAGGTAAATATTTAATAACACCATTAATCTTTTGCTCAACACTGGTGCCACAATTTAAACACTTATAGTAGTCATTTACGATTGATACAAAATCCGACATTTCACTACAATGTGGACATATTCCTGGTGTAACTTCTGGGTTTAATTTAAGTTTATATCTTTTAAACAGGCTCATACTTCGTCTTACCATCTTCTTTATAAGCTCTCAAGTATTGTTTCCTTTTGTTACCCGCTGAATAACTACAGTGCACCCAGCCAGAATTGGGATCTGATTCTTTCCAGTACTCAAGAATGAGTTGATCATATTCCAAATTTTCATTAATGTAATCTGCTAATTCTTTATTAGATACGCCAAAGATTTCGAAGTCCGCCGCCTGGCCTTTTGCATGTTGACTCGTAATTTTTGAGCCTATGGCAGTACACAATTCTGGGCTACGATATCCGCTGGAAATGGTCACAACCTTCCCAAAATGGTCTCGAACGGGCTGTAGGACGCTCTCACAGAGCAATTTCAGGTTTTCCTGGTGCTCAGGACTAGGGGTGTTATCAATGCCCTTCCTTTCGGCTGTCTGGCTCTTTGTAAGCTCTAATAAGCTGAAATTAGCTGTCAGTTTCATCTTTTTTATCTTGTAATTTATCTAAATCGTCTGTGGTATATTCTAACTTTTGTAGCGCTCTTTTCAAGGCTGAATCTTTAGCCTTACAGGCATCGGTCAGTTCATTAACCTGCTCTTTAAGAACACGAACTTGTTCTTTGTACTCAGCAATAATTTCTTGATAATCTGCTTTAGCCATTAGTCCAATATAATTTTTGTGATGTGTTTTTCACCTAGATACATCTCAACTTCAGCTTTAGATTTAATACATTTATAAGATACGGTTTCGCTGTACTGGCGTTCCGCCTCACGTTTTCCGCGGAGGCATATTCCCATCGACGGCTGAATACGATGTTCCTTAATTTCTCCGTTTACAAACATAAGTAATGCAAAAACTGTCTCGATCATTATTGTGCTCCATTCTTATAATGTATTTCTCTGTTAGCGTCTTTGAGCTTTTCAATATCCATTAATACTTTGTCCATTTGTTTTCTTAAAAATTCAATGTTAACTTTATTTAAAGACATAGAATCAATGTGTTTGTTTAACTTATCCGTGGTTTTGTAAAGATCCTCGATCATCATGAACTGCTCAGAATCTGCGGGCAAACTGCCCAGCTGGCCCCGGGGCCACTTGATCCGGAATTCTGTGTTTTCAACTACATCGGTTTCCATTAATTTTAGAGTTGTCTCCATACGATTTTGAGTTTCAATAATACCGAAATAAGCCCAGGTCCCGAGTGCGACGAGGGTAAGTAAAGAGGCGACCGTTTTCATCGGCATCTGTACAGCTGCTTCTTCTGAAATCTTGAGAGGTTTGCCCATATTAGTTTGATAGTGGATTAGATGTACTTACCTTTATTTCCTCTATTTGCAACTTCAGTAATTCAATTTCTTTTTCTAATACTGCATTTGATTTAGCATTATCAGAAATTCCAGAAATATTATCAGAAATCATTTTCTGATTGTCACCTATTCTTTTTGCAAGAGGAGTAAGATCAGGTCCAGTTTGTTCAGTTAGTGTATTAAGCTTAGTTGTAATTTCACCATACTTAACAAAACCACCACCGATAGCTACAATAGCTGCAATAAGTGCAGCCACACCTGCTAATTGATCCTTTAAGTTAAATTTTCCCATTTTTTAATAACTCCAGTTCTTTTAACAATCTTTGTTTTTTGAGATTGATGTTGTGCAAGGCATTTGCCTTGATCGCTACTTTATCATTTTTGATATAGCTTGCAAGGCTTACATTATCGTAAATTTGTCGGTTATCAAAGATATTTAACTGCTCTAAATAGATGTCTTTTGGCTCATAAAATAGGGCTTTTGAGTATAAATCTAATGAGGCTTGTTCACTAGCCATAGCTTCTAATTTTATAATGTTTTTGATTTCTAGGTTTTTAGCGACGTCCTTAATATCGGAGTCAACCTTATCCATTACTCTGTCAATATTTTTAACGAGAGCTTTTTTCTGTTGTATCTCTTTTTGTTTGGAAGTATTTGCTGACGAAACCTCTGTAGGGCTTTCGCTACTGGATTCCTCTTCAGCACTTTCTTTTTCTTCCGTTTCTTCTTTTTTAGCAATCTTAGATTCTTTTTTTACTTTTTCTTTTTTTTCTTCTTTGACTTCTTTTTTTTCTTCAACTGCTTTTTCTTTTTTTTCTTCATGAGTGTTTTGTACCATTTTTGTAGGTTGTTTTGCAACTGTTTCTTTACCTGGGGGAGCAGAGGCTACGGCTTTCGCTTTTGGTTCTTCCTTTTGCGTTGATGAAACCGTTTCTTTTTTAGATACCATTGGTAATGTTTCCTTAGGCGTTTCTGTCTTTGCACTTATTGTCTCCTGAACTGTTTCGATAACTTGTTTTTTAATAGTCTCAACTGTTTTTGTTTCTTTTAATTCTACTATTGCCGTTTCCATTTTGGTAACAGTTTCTATGGGTGTTGATGCTGGAGTATATACCTGTAATTCAATTTTTTCTTCTTCAAAAGTAAGTTCTACCTGCATACCCTGGCTAAGAGATCCTGTTTCAATGAGTTGTTCTTCAACACCACTTTCAATGCCAGAAATTACTTCCCAAAGTTCACTTTCATCAAGATTCGTTGTACCTAATGCTTCGTTAAGTTCCTCTATTTCTTCTGTTGTAAAGACTTCATATTCGTCTGTTGGAAAAGCAAGGTTTAATTCGGCTCCTAATAAGTTGGGTCCTCTAGTAAC